>JACDJB010001253.1_pt1 | contig 21189 bp, 14 predicted proteins | sample 7454121 | NCBI WGS metagenome assembly JACDJB01 (sample SAMN14253290, study PRJNA609438) | sludge metagenome | isolation source: sludge after 25d culture with pyrite | collected 2018-12-20
AATGTAGATCTAAAGAGTTTCAAGAATTCTCACGATAGGTTTTTGATCTTAGACAAAACAGAGATCTACCACATCGGAGCAAGTCTAAAAGATCTAGGTAGGAGGTGGTTTGCTTTCTCAAAGATAGATCTTGATGCGGGGGAGATGCTGGGGAGGTTGTCAAAAACTTGAGATTAGATCGCTACGGCAACAAGTTGCCTCGCGATAACTGCCACCCATCACTGTTATGACAAGCTTTTGTCACTACGACAACCATATCCATCATATCTGACAGCTAAGTGCTCCTGTGAGTTCATAGATATCTGTGTTGTATTTTTTGGCAACAAGTGCGAGATCCTCCCACTCGCCTCGCTCTATGAGTCGTGAGATCTTCAAAAACTCTCCAAGTTTGTTTCTTTTGGTGGTGATCGCATCTAAGATCTCCTCATCTATAAAGAGCTCATCTTTGATCATGTCAAGCGGTAGTTGCATAATCGCATCAAAAAACGAGAGTAGTCCCGTTAGGTACGCCTTTTGAGCGAGTTTTTTGTCATTTTCGAGCTTGAGAGCAAGGTTTTGCATGATGTTTGCTCGCATAACAGACGCCTCTATGAGCGGGCTAGAAAAGGCGTTGTTGCTTCCAGTGTACAAAAAAAGCAGTAGATACTGGTTTAGGTTGCTCTTGCCTAGTAGGGTTATGACTTGATGAATGCTACTTATGCTATTTTTTGTTGTAAACGCTGATGAGTTTATGTAGCGAAGCAGGTTTATGGAGAGTTCGGGTGACTTTTGGATCTCATTTACCACCACATCGATCTCGCAGTCCTTGTTAAGAAGCCCTATAATGCTTGCAACTTGCGACTTTAGCGGATCTATCTTTTTGCCCTCAACCATTATGGGTTTTTGAAAAAAGTAGCCTTGAAAGTAGTCAAACCCAAGCTCTTTGCAAGCCTCATACTCCTCTATGCTCTCCACTTTTTCGATCAAGAGTTTTAGACCATACTGCTTAAGTGGGCTCATTCTTGATCCTAGTGCATTTACCCCACCAGAGGCTATCAAGTCCACCTTTATGATGCTTATGTACTCAAGTATTGACTCAAAGTTTGCAAACATAGCCACGCTTAGATCAAAGTCATCTATGGCGAGAGTGTAGCCTAGATCTTTAAGCTCTCTCACTCTTTGAAGTATCTCATCATCGACTATCACATCTTCTAAGATCTCGATGACAAACTGTGCAGATGGCAGGTTCAAAATGGCATCAGAGAGCAAAAACTCCCTATCTACATTTATAAAAGCGAGCCTCCCTTTGACGATGTTCTCAACTCCTATGGAGAAGGCATTTGCTATGACACAAGCAGTTGCAAGCGAGTTGCTATCGATGGTGGCGTAGTTTTTCTCATTAGATCTAAAGAGCAACTCACAAGCGATAACCTCGCCTGTGGAGTTTAGTATGGGTTGTTTGGCAAGTAGTGCTTTTGTCATGTTAGGTTCTAAAGATCTCCAGTCTTGTATGAAGTGTGTTTGTCATAGAGTTTAGGTGCTGTGCCGCACTTGCCATCTCCTCTACGCTTCTGGCATTTAGCGATGAGATCTCATTGATCTGTGAGACTTGCGAGACGATATCTCGCACATCGATGGCAGCTTTTTCAAAGTCGCTCATAGTCCTATCCGTTGCCATCACCGCCTTTGTGACGATATCTACGGAGCTATTTATCTCACCCTCTGCGACTATGGCATCAGATGAGAGCTTCTCGACCATCTTTGAGTTTGTATCCATTTGTGAGCTAGCTTCGGTAATGGACTGCACGATCACATTTATGGTAGCGTTGATCTCATCTAAGCTCTTTTGTGTTCGCTCCGCAAGCTTTCGCACCTCATCAGCTACCACCGCAAACCCTCGCCCATGATCACCCGCTCTTGCTGCTTCGATCGCGGCATTGAGAGCTAGTAGGTTTGTCTGATCTGCTATATCGGCAATAATATCAAGTATATTTTGCACATTTTTCGCCTCTTGTGAGAGGATCGCCATCTTATTAGCTAGCTCCACCTCGATGGTAGCGGAGTCTCTCACACTGTGTGTAAGCCCCACTATGATCTCTCTAGCCTTGCTTAGGTTCTCATTTGCTTGAATGATCTCTGCTTTGCTACTTTGTGCCTCGGCGGTGGCAAGCTCGATCCCGCTTAGTGTGCTTGTGGCTCGCTTCTTTGCCTCATCTACGATGGCAACACTTCGCTCTACGCTTGTGCCAACAGTCATAGATGTCGTAGATAGCTCATGAGCCACCGAAGCGTTTTCGCTAGATCCGTTTTTGGCGGTGGCGATGAGAGCTCGCAAGTTGTCCATCAGAGCATTTAGGCTTTTTGCCATCTCACTAAGCTCCTTAGGCGTGCTTTCGTCCATCTTTATGGTGAGGTTGTGAGAGTCTGCTATCTCGATGAGAGTTGCTTTAAACCGCTCGATAGGGTTTGTCACAGAGGCTTTGATGAGGAAGCGTATAAGCAGAGCAAAAGCTAAGATCCCAACCATAAACCCAACACTAAGTAGCATGATATTTCGCGATGACTCATCTATCTTGCTATCGATCAAGCTATCAACACCATCAAAAAGCTCACCGCCGATGCTCATAAGTAGCTCTATGGTAGCGGTAGAGCTTTTAAACCACTCGCTAGCGTCTATGCCAAAACCACCCTTTAGTGCTACATCTTGAGCAGTTTTTATCATATCAAATGTCTTTCTCACCTCTGGCGAGTTAAGCTTTTGATGGTAAGAAGTAGCTAGATCTTTTGGTGCGAGAGCCAAAAACTTCGCACTATTTGCCTCATAAGCACCTAGCGATGCTCCGAGGTTGTAGTAGCTAGTATGCATAAACGCATCTTGTATAAATGTCGCATTTAGGTTGGCTCTAACTTGCCCTAGAGCCTCTTTGGTGCTTGCTAGGTGGGTAAAGGCTTGCAGTATGTTTCTACTCTCTTGATCTTGCATCTGTGTTGGTACGAGTAGTGCTGTATCCATCAGATCTGCTATGATCTTAGTGTAGTACGCAAAGCTTTGAGAGCTATCTAGCTTGAGTTGTGATATGTCAGATCGTTTTAGATCTAGATCTCCTAAGGTGCTAAAAGGGTTGTTGCCACTTGCTTCAAAGACCGCTTTTGCTTCATTTATGGCACTATCGACTCTGGATCTGCTCTCTTGTAAAAGTGCAGAGTTTTTCTCTCCCCCGCTAGCTATAAACCTGCTACTAACTCCCCTCTCGATCTGCAAAAGATGCACGCTTTTTGCGATCACTCTTGCCTCTTGTATGCGACTTTTGGTTGTTAGAAGGTTGTTTTTGATCTCAAGATCATAAAAGATCCTCCCAACACTTAGTGCAGTTATGACAAGGATCGGAACAAGCGAGAGGATTAGCAGTCTGGTTTGGATACTACTTTTGTGCATAAAGGCTCCTTAGATAGTGTTTGTGTTGCGAAATCTTAGCTTCTTAGTGTTGCAAGTGTGTTGCAGACTCTACTCGTTGGATCATATAGCCAAAGCCTCGTATGTTTTGTAAGATCTCCTCTTTTAGCTTAGCTCTGGTTCGTTTGATGAGTGATCTAATCGTTGAGTTCTCCACCTCTTCGCCACCCCAAAGAGCAAACGCGATGCTCTCTTGAGGCATAGGTTTGCCTATGTTTGAGATCAAAAACGCCACAAGCAGATGCTCTTGACGGGTAAATTTTTCTCTAACTCCTTTGTAGTACAAGCCCCCATCGTCCTTGTGATAGGCGTAGTTTTGACTTAGGTGGATCACATTTTGTGATGCTGGGATCCTCTTAGCAAGCTTATCTATGCGGATCCTTAACTCCTCAAGGTTGAATGGTTTTTTGAGGTAGTCATCGCACCCATCTCTAAAGGCTTTTGAGATGTGATCTATGTCATTGTACGCACTGATGATGATCTTTGGAGCGTCGGGGTACTTTTGCATCGTGGCACTAAGCACCTCTAGCCCGTTTGCATCAGGCGTGTTTATATCTAGTATAAAAAAGTCGTAGCTATACTTAAGCGTCGCCTCTATGGCGTCTTTTCCGCTATCGTAAGCATCAACGACATGCCCACATGAGTGCAAAAACACTCTTATTGATTTGGAGAGCATAAACTCATCTTCGAGTAATAATATTTTCATAAGTGTAATTTTATACTTTTAATGTTGCAAGAGTGTTGCAAAACTATCTATGCTCTAAAAATATACCTAAACTCTGTGCCTTCACTCTTGTTTGAGCTAACTTCTATGGTGATGCTCTCCTCTTTGCAGATCTGCTTGACTATGCTAAGCCCTAGCCCGTAGCCACCCTTTTGGTCGGTCTCTCTATGAAAACGATCGAAGATCTTTTGTGTATCTTTTATGATGACGCCGAAGTTTTTTATGCTAAGAGAGACTAGATACGGCGTAGTTTTTGTGATGCTTATGAGTATCTTGTTTGGTTTTTTGGAGTATTTGATGGCGTTTGAGAGAGTGTTATCGACAAGTCGCATAAGTTTTGTCTGGGCTATGGTGATGATCTTAGATCTGGTGGTGGTGATGACTAGCTCAAGCTCATTTGCCTCCGCAATGCACCCAAAATAGGCGATCCTCTGCTTTATAAACTCTAGTAGATCTATCTCTTCGCTTGCTTCGCTAAACCTCTCTTGAGTCATATTGTAAGCTATGTCGTCGTAGCTTATCTGGATCATTCTAGTAGCAGCTTGTATGTGCTCTAGTGAGTCGCTTTTAGTGCCACTAAGTCGCAGTAGATCTATGTTTGTCATGATGATACCAAGCGGAGTGTTGATCTCATGGAGTGCGTTTTTGAGAAATATATCTTGATCTTGTAGCAGTTTTAGAGCGTAGTCTCTGGAGGTTTTGAGATCCTCCTTGCTCTTTTTAAGAGCTAAATCATACTCAAGTTTTTGCAGTGTGTCGATGGTTGCTCGTAGCAAATCATGCAGATCTATGGGCTTTAGTACGAAGCGATCTACGCCTTGGTTGATCGACTCTATAAAGACTTGAGCCTCGTTGAGTGCGGAGATGATGATCACTTTTTGAGACTCATCTATCTCTTTGATCTTTTTGACAAACAAAAGCCCAGAGCCATCAGGCAGGGAGATGTCACTTACTACAAGCAGTGGTTTTTGGGTGTTTTGGTACGCTTTTAGTGCTTGAGTTGTGTTTTGTGCTTTGTAGATGTGGGCAAAAAACTTCTCAAACATGGTGGCGAGCTGATCTAAGATCATCTCATCATCTTCTACTATGAGTACACTTTTGTCTTGTGCGAGTAGTTTTAGCTCATCTATAAGTTGTTTCATAGTGGAAGTTTAGCATATTTGATACACCAATTGCTGTCACTGCGAGACCCTTTAGGGTCGTGGCAGTCTATGCGGATCGCGGAATTAGATCGCCACGGCAACAAGTTGCCTCGCGATGACTATCATAAGGGCTTTGCTCCTCGCAGTGACTGCATTTATCACACAAATGCAACATTTTATCACTATAATTTTGCATTACATTATTCCAAAAGGTTACTTTGATGCTAAATAACATCTCCATCAGATCCAAGATGGCACTACTAGTTACCGTGCCCATCTTTGCCATAGTTTTTGCACTCTTTGTGGATTCTTATAAAAACTACAACTCCCTTAGAGTGCTCTCCTCCATAGAGCAGATGCTCCTCTTTGCCCAAAAAAGCTCCCATCTGGTGAACTTTCTACAAACGGAGAGAGGTGCAAGTGCTGGGTACATAAACTCGGGGGGGGGGGGGGCTTATAGAAGCGAACTAGAGCCTATTTGGCGTGAGAGTAGCTCCGCACTAGAAAAACTTCAAGCGTTTTACACCACTATGGATCTAAACAGCTACGATCCACAACTACAAAAGATCCTCTCTAACGCTATGCAAAACACCGCTGGACTAAATGACATAAGAGCAAAAACATCATCTCTAAGTGTCGCAGTAAGCACACCTGTTGAGTACTACACGAGGGTAAATAACGACTTTATCTCCGCTATTGAGTATATAGCCAAACTTAGCCAAAATGTGGTTATGAACAATGAGCTGACGGCTTTTTATAACCTTCTTTCACTCAAAGAGCGAAGTGGGTTGGAGCGGGCGGTGCTTACTTCGACATTTGCTGGCAAGGCGTTTGCCGATGGTTTTTATGAGAAGTTTATAACGCTTCTAGGTGAGCAAAAGGGGTTTGAGCAGAAGTTTTTGTTCTTAGCAGATGCGAAGGTGAGCGAACTTTATAGATCTGCTATGAGTAGCCCCGCTGTTAGCGAGGTAGAGGCGATGCGACAAAGAGCACTTGTGGGTGATTTTGGTGTTGATGGTATGGAGTGGTTTGCGACTATCACCAAAAAGATAGATGCACTAGCGGGCGTTGAGGCACAGATGAGTGATCATCTCTCGCTTACGCTAGAGAGCCTCTATGATGAGACCAAAAGTGCTATGTTTTTTAAGCTTGCGTTGTATGTTTTGGTGGTGCTGCTTATAGCCATCTCTAGCTATAAGATCTCAAAAAACCTTGTAGATCGTGTGGGGCGAATGCAACAAGAGGTAGATGAGATCATAAAAACCAAAGACTTCTTTAGAAGTGTTACGCAGAAAGGGCGTGATGAGATAGCGTTTATACAAGATGCACTAAACCATCTTCTACGCGTGAGTAGGGAGTCGCTTGCAGAGGCGGACTCTAGCACAAAGCAGAGTCAAGCTCACCTAGAGCAGAGCCAAAAACAGCTTGAGGCAAACAAGCTAAATCTTGAGCTATCAAGCCTGCTTAGCGAGGGGACAAAGTATGATATAGTCGATGTGCAAAAGGGTATACACGACACTATGAGCTCACTTCAAGAGATCAATAGTAAAAACGCTCAAACACAAGAGGTGGTAAATGAGGTAGAGGCGTCTACGAAGCTTGTAAGCTCGTCACTAGAGAGCATCTCTGCCAATATGAGTAGCTCTAGGGAGAATAGCGACGCACTAAATCGTAGCGTAGCAGAGATCACGAGTGTGATCGCACTGATCAAAGATATAAGCGAGCAGACAAATCTGCTAGCTCTAAATGCTGCGATCGAAGCAGCAAGGGCAGGTGAGCATGGTAGGGGGTTTGCGGTGGTAGCTGATGAGGTGCGAAAGCTTGCAGAGCGGACGCAAAGAGCAACTCAAGAGGTGGAGGTGAACATAAACCTGCTTAAGCAAAACACCTCCGCCATAGATGAGTTCTCAAGCCAGATGAGCGATGAGGTGGCGGACTCTACGCAGGTGCTACTAAGCTTCAATGCGACCTTGTCTCAGCTCATAGATAGTGCTCACGATATACAAAAGAGCAACAGAGATATGCTCGCGGAGATGTTTATAAACCTAGCGAAGCTTGATCATCTCATCTTTAAGCAAAATGGCTACGACGCGGTCTTTAAAAATGATGGTGGTTTTGTGTTTGCAGATCATCTAAGTTGTAGGTTTGGTAAGTGGTATGCAGGTGAAGCCAAAGAGCTTTTTGGCACGCTAAATAGCTACTATGAGATCGACTCTTATCATAGAGGTGTACACGATAGAGTACGCCAAATCCCTGAGTTTGTTAAAGATGGTAGTGCGAAAAATGCTAAGGGGATCTTAGAGGCATTTAGAGAAGTTGAGAGTAGCTCAAAGATGCTTTTTGCAACACTTACTAAGATGATGGCGGAGGCTAAAAGATAGTAGCTTGCTTAGATATCTTTGCTACTATAATAGGAGAAAAATAGCGTAATGCGTTAGTTTTGATAAAGAGGATAATATGCAACTCAAAAAACTCCCTATCGGCATACAGACATTTAGCAAGATCAGAGAAGATGACTATGTCTATTGGGTTTGAGTGGGAGGTTGTGGGTAGTTTATCACTGTAAGGCAAGTATATCTACCTTAACTTTAGCTTGGAGATGAGGTAAAACAGTTCACCATACCTACCTTATAACAAACCCACGCTTCCACACTCACTGGAAAGCTGGCGGCAGTGACTGTTGCTGAAGCAGATCTAGCTAAAGCACTAACAGCTATCAACGACAAACTATCTGACCTTGGTGAGGCGGCGATCGAAGCAACAGAAGCTGGTCTAGCATCAGTAGATGCCAAAGTAGCAAACGCTCAACTAGAGGCAAATGCAGATCTACTCAACGCTCGCAACAATGACGCTGATGGACAAGCAGCTGTTACGGCAGCAAAGACTAATGCTACTGAGATCAAAGCTCTTCTTGTGGAGCTAGAACTTGCTGCTACAACTAAACTCTCAGATGCAGTACTAGATCAAGTGCTTGCTAAAGCTCAAAAAAACATCGACGATGCAAAAGAGCTATATAGTGCAGATGGTACACTAGTGGCAGAAGCTGATGGCGATGCAGATGGTACAAACATCAAGCTATATACCAAAGATGGTGCTTACACCAACGATAACGCAGGTGCTGAGCTAGCTGGCTACTCTGTGGCACTAGCAAAAGCTGATGGCTCTACTGAAGGAGCAGCTGTTGGAAATGATAATGCTGTAACCTTTAAAATTAGTCAAGACTTCAACGGCATAATTGTCATTACTGACAAAACTACAGGTGGTGATGTAGCACACATACTATCAGTTAAAGATGGTGTAATCTCAGTACCTACTGATCTTTCAGACATGAAACAAGGTAATGATGCAGCTGTAGCTAGTATTGTACAAGGTACAGCTGATGCTAGCGGCGACACTACAGTTACCATCACCCCTACATCTGGTAAAAACCTAAATGATTTTACCATCAAAGAAGCCCAGCTCATCGACACTGTGACTTTTGCAGATCTACAAGCTGCGATAGTAACAGCAGAAAACGCACTAGAGGCTCACAAATCTGCACTAGGTGATGATGAAGCTATACTAACTCAGCTAAAAGGTCTGCTAGATGGCTATGCAACCATAGCAAATGCGGGAGAGACTGTAAGCAACATCGCTGGCTCTGGGACAGTAGCTGCTCTAGTGGCTAACATCGATGCTGCACTAGCACCAGTTTCAAAAACCTATACAGAGACAGCTCGCGAGGCTGCTATCAAAGCTATTGTAGATGCTATCAAGCCTGCTACTGGGCAAGAGTCAACCATCTCAGATATGGACACTAGCGTTACACCAAATGTGGATAAAGCAGCTTCTGTCAATGCATTTTTAGCTGAGATCGAAAAACTAGATACTCTAAGCAAAGCGATCACGACTGCTGAGACTAATTTTGCAGCTGCTAAACTAAGTGATGGTAGCACTAAAACAGGTGATATCTACAACAAAGTAAAAGCTGCGGTAGATGAGCGTGCAGATATGGTAAAAGACGCAGCTGATGCTGATGCTGCCATAGATGGTATCCAAGATCTAGTAGATGCTCTACAAAATGCTATGACAGCACTAGATAATGCTAAAACTGAACTAGGATATGATGTCAAATCTCTTGAGAGTACATCTACTATGGCAGGCACTGACAAGGCTGATCTAGTTGTTATAGATGCACTCAAGTTTGTGGGTGATGATGCAACACTAACTGCAAAAGACTTTACAGTAAATGCTCTAGCCGAAGGTGATGCAGTGCTTCTAAATGGCTGGACATACAACGAGGGTGCACTAACAGCGGGTGATAATGGCGTACTAGAGTTTTTCGTAAAAACTGAAGGTGGTAAAACAACTATCACTTACGAAACTGAAGTTTATGGATCAGCTTCAACTGATGTTCACACTATCACACTAAATGGTGTGACTGATGTAAGCGTTGAAGATGGTGTTATCCTTATAGGGTAATATTAACTGCCTATACTATCATTTAAGTGTACGGTGGTAGTAGAGAGAGGAGAGATCCTCTCTCGCTCTTGTGATCTTACTTAGAAACTAAAGCCAGAGCATTTTACTGCTTTGACTTTAGTTTCTATGTTTTGCTGATTGTTTTGATAGGAGAGTGGCTATGGCTGGTATAAATCAAGAGCAAAAAGAACTTTTAAAACAGCATCTAAAAGATGGTGAGTGGTCTGATAGCAAAGGCAATATTGAAGCATCTTTTAGATCAGACAGTGGGGCAATATTGAATATTTTTCCAAAGTCATACAACTTTCAAGGCACAAATAAAGAAGAGCTAAAGAAAAAGGTGGAGGAGATTCTAGTTGGCAAGCCTATACTAGAGCAAACTCAAGGCAATAAAGAGATATTTATAGTATATGGTCATGACAAGCCATCAAAAGAGCAGTTACAACTGGTTCTTAAAACTTTAGACTTAAATCACTGTATGGTTACAAATGATACGAGTCTTACTATTATAGAAGCACTTGAGCAAAAGATTTCAGATATTAGCTGTGGTATTGTACTTCTTACTCCCGATGATTTAGCCATTTCTAAACAACTTTTTGAAAAGCACAAAGATGAACCAGACATAGGCGACAGACTTATGTATAGAGCTAGACAAAATGTGATTTTAGAGATGGGAATGCTTCTTGCAGAGTTAGGCAGGGAAAATGTCATCATACTACTCAAGGGGGAGGTAGAGTATCCATCTGATATGAGTGGTGTATTTTATCTATCTTATCAAGAACATATCTCTGAAATAGTAAACAAGCTTGTAGATAGGCTTACAAAGCTGAATTTTAAAATAGATAGCGATAAGCTTATAGAGGCTATAAACTTGGGCTAACTCCCACACTTCCGCGTGGGAATGCATACACCACTAACTAAGCGTATACCACAATACAATCAAAACAGATACACAATAGATCTAAATACTAAAAAGCATAAAGTTAATATTAAAGTCTGTTTATTTTTTAGTACAAAAACCCCATCAACCATAACGGGATCTTGTTAGCAGAGCCTACCTCTATGCCATCTGCTATTATATAGCCTTTTTGCCCCTCTAGCTGGGAGCCATCTTTGGAGGCACCACCCACTTCAAACACCAAAGTATCATCAACTATAAAGTCGCCTCTATCGTGGTAGTGTACCTGATGACTCAGACTCATTTGAGATACAAAAAAACTCTCTCTTCTTGCTCCTATATCAGCATTGGCACATAGTACGCTAAAGAGGTTTGGGTTATCTAGCAGGAGCTTGTCGGGGCGGTTGAGTGCTCTCATACCTACTCCCCCTCTAACTATATGCAGCAAGCTTCCCGCGTCCATTCTCTCTAAGTACTTTTGTAGTGTTGGCCACGAAACCCCTACTGCAGCACTAAGCTTTGAAACATTTAACTCATAAGGCTTTGAGCTACATAACATATAGATGATCTTTTTTAGTTTATCTACATTTGATGGATCTATGTTGTATATGCCACAAAGATCTGAGTCGATCGTGACATTGATCACCTCTAGTAGTTTGGTAGGGTAGTATGCGAGTGACTCTTGGAAAAAGGGGTAGCACCCATACTCACAGTAGTTACTAAACTGCTCTAGCGGTCTTAGATCTTGCATAATGCGAGCTGCTATGTCTTGATGGCTAGAAAGTATCTCATCAAGAGTGTAGCTGCTAAGCTTTTTACCCAAACTAAGCTCGCAAAACTCTCTAAGTGAAAGTACTCCAAGAGTGTGTATGACTGCTCTACGCGAGAGATCACTACTAGAGTGCTCGATCTCAAGGGCAGATGATCCGCTAAAGAGAACCTGTAAGTCAAACACATCATATACAGCCTTTAACTCACTAGAGAAGCTAGATGCTTTGTGGATCTCATCGATGATGAGCAGCTCTCCACCCATAGCGTAGAAGCTCTCTGCTACTTCGTATAGGCTAACGCCACTCATAGCAGGGTGATCGCAACTAACTATGAGCATCTTAGAGGGTGGCAAGTCTAGGCTTTTTGCGTACTGTAAAAGCAGTGTACTCTTGCCAGTGCCACGAGCACCTTTGATGCCTATGAGTTTGGAGTTAAAGTCGATCTGTGAGTAGAGATATCTCTTGTACTCTGGAGTTTTGCGAGAGAGTATCTGGATCGATACTTTTTGGAGTGTTTCTAAGTTCATAGCAAGCTCTTTATAAAGTGAGTTTTATAATTATAGTAGGTTTATTATAAAGTATAGTTTAGAGTAGTAAACTAAGAAGATAGCGTTTGGTATTTTGATTTTTTAATAGTAGCTTATTTGACTATCTGTTTTCTGTTGTATGCATTCCCACGCAGAACGTGGGGGTGAGATGAAATTAATACTACTTTATATTCATTAATTCATTGGTGAAGTCTTTTAGTCTCTGCATTTTGTCATACCTATAGTTTTTAAAATTATTTCTTGATAGAATGCCAATTTGATCGCATGTATTTTTGCATAGCTTTATTAAATTTTCTTCATTATTGCATATATCTATTATTTTCTTGCAATAATCATCATTTTTATTAGAATTTGGCGGCGGTATTTGCACACCTACATGTCTTCTTATTTTCATAGCTAAGTGGTATTTAAACCCTCTAAATCTATACGGTATCTTCGATTGTTTAAATAGCCTATCAATTTTTACAAGCAAGTAAGTGCTTGTAAAATATGGATATTTATTATTATTTTCAGCAAAAGTATCTTTATTGCTTTTTAATAATTCACCATAATATCTATGAGTGCTGTGGGGTTGCTCTTTAAATATAGCTATATAAGATTTAACTTGCATTGCAAGTGTTACGATATTCGCTTTTGGAACATCGAGCTGTACATACTGTTTGTTTCTCCTCTCATAATAGAGCCTATCCTCCTCTTTTGATGGAATATGATTAAAAAACTCTTCCAGTTCTTTATGAAAAATAGAAAGGGATTCGAATGCCTCTGGCTTGACTTCAGTTTGTCTGTTAGTGGCTCTGATTATAGAGTTGATTATTTCACTGTTATCTGTGCCTATAATTTTTACTGCTATAAAAGCATCGTTGCTAATATGTTGTTTATTAGAATGCAAGATAGTACTTGTTTGACAGCCATTGACAACCTGAAAGTCTTGAATGGTTATCTTGTCACCACTTTTGATAAGCTCTTTAGCAACTATAGTTATACCGTTGTTGAAAAAACCAAAATATCTTTGGTTATTGCTGACTATAGTATCAATTATCTCCTTGTTTACAGAGTTTTCACCTTGATAATCTCTTACATTATCATAAAACAGTACCCTTAAAAGCTTTCCTTCATTATCACTTATTAGTTCAATAAAATCTTTAAGGTACACTATGCCTATATAGGCATCTTTTATATTTTCAGTTGCAGGAAATGTTGTAGATTTTTGCATCTCTATTGTTTTTCTGATTTTTAACTCAACATTTTGATGAAGCTGCATAACTTGTTTTATATCAAAAAATTCTATTTCTATGAAATCAAATATTGATTTAGATTCATATCGGTTTTCAGCTTTATTTTTCTCACTTACTATATTTTTATCATCTTGCCAGCTACCTAATGTTGCATAAAAAAGATTGAGGCTAGGATTTTCACTAAATCTAGAACTATTCTCATATATAAGATTTTTTATTTTTTGCAACTCAATAATTTTATCATTTTTAGGTTTGTCGTTAGTTTCAAAAAAATCATCTATACCGCTAAAGAATGTGAGTATCTCACCAGAATCAAATTTAGCTGAAGTCTTAGACTGAATAAATATAAAATCAACTTTTAAATATTTCGATTTAAACTGTTTTTCTAGCAAATATCTTGCATCATCTAAGGTAGTTACCAAAAAATTATTTATGACTATTGCTACACCATCTAAGCCGAGATCGCCTCCACCGCCAGTGTGAATATCGTCAATGCTAAACTCATCAAGAAAATATCTTTTAATAATCAGATAATTCATCATATGCTCGAAATGCACATCTGGTTTTTTTGTATCAAAATTACCATGCTCGGCTATAAATTTTTTTAAATAGCCTTCTATTATTGGATTTTTCATTACCTGCCTTTAATTTTAAATTACTATACAAGGTATGTTTGATAGAAAAAAACTTCTCTCACTCAACTACTATGCAAACAGAGCATTTGAGTTAGGGATTATACATAAATGAGGAAAGTCTCGTATCTAATCCTCGAAAGTGAAGAAAAACCAGCCAGACACTTGCGTGCCTGACTGAGTAGGGCTTTGCCCCTCCACCCAGCTAGCTTTGGGCGGGGTTATTTAGCCTTACGCTAAAGTAATGAAGCCGTCGCTTAGTGCTAGGTCTTCTGCAGTTACACCATTTAGTGTTACTTTGATGTAGTTTTGAGTATCTACAACATTACCTGCAACTTCATTTGTCTCGAAGTATAGGATCGTGTTGTCTCCACTTTGTTGTGCAAATACATCAAACTTAGCTGCATCTCCACCTAGTTTTGCTTTAGTGATATCTAGCGTGCTATCTACTATGCTTAGGTTAGCAAACTTGCTTCCTGCTACTAGATAGTCATCGCCTTGTTTGCCAAAGCTGTTGATAACCGCTGCATCTTTATCAGTACTCATTTTAGAGATAAAGAATATATCACTATCTTTTGTAGCTGTTTTGGCAGTAGCAGAGTCTGTTAGATCTACTGTTTTGTAGCCATTATCACTAAACCATTTGTTTACAGTGTCTAGGTCAGTGTCAAAGTCTTTGATCTTAGCTTTAATATCTCTAGCATCTTCAAACTCAGCAACTTTTTTATCAAATGAAGCGATAGCATCTTTAGCATCTACTACTGCTTTTGATAGAGCAGCATCTTTGCTTAGCGCAAGTGTTTCGCCAGCTTTTACACCCTCGGTTGTTGTGCTGTTGTCACTTAGTTTGATTGTGCCTTCTGTGCGTGGAGTGATACCTAGTGCTGCTTCTGCTTCACTTGCATCTGCATAACCTTCGTCATTGCCACCTGCTGTGAACTTTAATACTTTAGAGCCATCTACACCATCAGATACTACTGCCCAAGTGGTACCACCAACAGTAGCTCCATTAAGATCAGCTGCTACCGCTGCAACTAGTGCATCGCCAGTAAGATCAGCTCCTGCCGTAAATGTTTTGTTACCAAATGCAAGCGTATCGCCGATTAAAGCACCTTCTGCATTAAAGCTAGCAGTGAAGACTTGTGCAGCACCAGCATTTTTTGCCGTAGTTTCTGCTACCTCGTCTAGTGCTAGCGTACCCTCTACTCTCTTCTCTACTGATGGATCTGGATCAACAGTGTTGTTGTTAGATTTTGCTGTAAATACAATAAATCCGCCAGCTGTTGAGATAGTCCAGCCAACACCAAAAGCTGCATCTCCTTCTAATTTGGCAGCAACAATGCTCATATTGCTTAAATCACCATCAGTCGGTTTAAATGTATAGGTTACACCCTCAAACTCAACACTATCGCCAGCAACTACATCTGCAAGTTTTAGTTTGTAAACTTGAGCTTCGCCCGCACCATTTTCAGCATCTTGAGCTGTTTTGTAGATAGTTGCAGCTGAGTCATATTTTGGGGTATATACATTTTTGCCCGACACTACCGCTGAAGTGAACCAAGTTATACCTGACTCATTGGCATCAGCATATCCACCGTTTTCTTTACCATATACAGCAGCTATGGCTTCTGCTAGTGAAGCTTCAGCTGAAGTAAGTGAGTCTTGAGCCGATTTGTCTGCCTCATAAGCTGCAAGTAGATCTGCTACGCTTTTTAGAGCTTTGCCATCTTCTGTTAGTGTCCAAGTACCGCCTGCTTTGTTAGCAAGTGTCACATCAGCAGTGCCATCTACATACTTGATCAGTTTGCTTCCATCTACATATACTTTATCTAAAGCAGCTGTTACTGTTGTAACATAGTCCAAGCCAATATTTAGTGCTTCAAATACAGTCTCTGCATCATTTAGCTCAATTGTTTTTTCATTAGCTGTATCTGCTGCTAGACCTGCTGCTTCAGCTGCATCATTTGCTTCATCGATGAGTGATAGAGTACCATCTACTGCTTTACCTTCAGCTTTTGTTAGATCACTGTTGAGTGCTGCTTTTTTGTCAGTTACAAGTTGATCTTGAACGCTATCGCTTCTATCTTTGAAGTTTGCATCACTAACATCAGTACCTACTGTACCAGCTTTAGTGTCGTAGTGTGTATCTACTTTGCTATTTACATTATCTAGTGTCCACTTATCAGCTTTGCCATCGGCATCTAGATCTAGGTTTTTAGCATAGTCTGCTTTAGCAGTTAGAACTGCATCTCTTGAATCCAGACTTGCAGTGAGTGTGGAAGTATCTGGTGCATCTGGATCTACTGGTGTTTCTGGATCTACTGGTGTTTCTGGCTCAACTGGTGCTGCATCTACTGCTGCCATTGCTTCGTCAAGGTTACCTGCTTTTGTGCCTGCTTTGATCGCTTTTGCAAGCTCTTTGTCGCTGATGTTTTTGTCTTCGCCAGCTTCAGCTAGTGCTACTGCATCTGCTTCTTTGCCAGGGTTTTTCTTGATGAACTTAGTTAGAGCTGCCATAGTTTTGCTGCTGTCTGCATCTGCTTCAGACTTAACCATCGCGATGTAAGCTGCGTCGGTTGTAACTTTCATAGCTGCTTTTACCGCTTTTGTGTTAGCTTTAGCGTCTTTTGTAGCTGCTTTTAGCTCTGCTTTTGAGCCTGAGTTGTCCATGATATGGTCTGCCATAGCTTGTGCATAAGCTGTGTCATTTGAAACTTTTAGAGCGTTTGCGTAAGCTTTGTTAGCTGCTTTGATCGCTTTTGTGTAGTCTTTGATCGCTGCTACTGCTGCTTTTTCTTCCATAGCTTCTACTGATACTGCTAGTGCAGATATCTCAGCACCGTACAAACTCGCTTTGTCTGCTTTAGTTGCTTTTTCTAAAGCTTTTGTTACTTTTGATGTTGCCATCTTTTCTCCTTATATAAGTCTAACCTAGGTCATCTAGCCTTGCTAGATGTTATGGATTTGGGATTTAACATCTAGCTATATAGACGAGATGTTAGCATGCGTTTCCTAGGTGAAACGCTAGCATTGTAGCATAAAAGTACTTTAAAGTATTATAAAAAATAGTAGAAGGGTTTTGAGTATGAGAGCGTGTAGCTAGCGTAGATGAGGGGGATCTATGTAGGAGAATGACGGTACTGCCTCGATGGCTTGGCGGAGTCTCTCGCGACTAAGGTGGGCGTAGCGACTGGTGGTGCGGATATCGGCGTGTCCGAGTAGCTCTTGGACTTCGTAGAGGCTGCGGCCTTTGTTTACTAGGAAGCTGGCGAAGCTGTGGCGGAGATCGTGGAGGCGTAACTGTGGGAGGTGGGCGAGGCGACGGGCGGTGTCCCAACTGTAAAAGATGGAGGTGTAGGGCTTGGCGGTGTGGGGGTTGGCAAAGACGAAGGGCGATGGCTTGGCGGTGCGACGGCGGGTGGTGAGTAGCTGGGTGAGGTGGCGGGAGAGCGGGAGGTGGCGGATCTTGCCTGACTTGGTGTAGGGGATCCGCCATGTGCGACGCTGGAAGTTTAGATCGCTCCAACGCATATGTAGGACTTCGCTAAGGCGGGCACCGCTGTAAAGGAGCGTGGCGACGATGTCGGCGAGATCGCTGTTTTGGCTGGCGTGGACGGCTTTGAAAAGGGCGGTGGCTTGGGCGGTGGTGAGGTAGCGTTCGATCTTGTTGTCTAGGCGGAGGCTTTTGATCTGGCTGGCGGGGTTGTGCTCGATGCCCTCGATGTGCCATTGTAGGGCGAGGTTGTAGCCGAAGCGGAGTAGGACAAGGACGCGGTTGATGGTGCCTGCGGCGTAGTTGCGGCTACGCATGCTCTCGATGAGGCGGGCGATGTCGGCGGGTTTGACTGCGTTCATGGGGTGTTTGCCGAGGGCGGGGATAATGTGGAGGCGGGTGGTGCACTCGTCGGTGGTGTAGCTGCGTTTGTAGCTCTTGACATAGGGGAGGTAGTGGTGGGCGTAGAAGTGTGCGAGGGTGATGCTTGGCGGGGCGGTTGGCTCGAGGCGGCCGAGGTGTTGGAGGGCTAGCTCGCGGGCTTCGTCGATGCTAAGTAGGTGGGCGTCGCCGATGGTTTTGGAGCGGGGGGCGGGGGTTTGAGTGGCGTGAGTGGCGGAGTGCTTGAGAGCGACGCGAAACGCCATGCGACCGTTGGCAAGGACATCGACAAATAGCTCAGGGACGATGGTGTCATAAAACTCAGCGTGGCTGGTGCCTTGTGGACATTTGAGGGTCGCCAAAAGATCGATGGTGAGGGGTTGGGGCTGCATAAAAACTCCTTGTAAATAAATATGATAGTTATAACATAGAGTGGCTAGATGTGGGGATTTTTGATGAGAAAATCGCACAAGAGCAGACTTCCACACTCACTGGAGCTCTGGATAACCTAGCAAATACAAAAGCTGATCTAGCTAGCTTCCTAGAAGGTTTAGCACTAGATACAGATATAGATGGCACCGTAGATGTTGAAGCAGGTAAAGCAACTGATGCAAATGTAACTACATACTTCAACAAAGCAGCAAACAACATCGCTGCTAAAGCAAGTACTACTCTAGTTGCGGGCGACTACCAAGATCTAGAAAAACAAGCTCTTCAAAATGTGGATATCCAAACTGCTCTAACAAAAGCAGAAGGTGATGTAAGTGTAGCTACCACAGCGGCTAAAACTGGTATGACAGCACTTATCGAGGCAGCAAACGAAGCAAAAACAGAGTACAATGCAGCACAAGAAGCTACAATAGCAAAGACAACTGCTGAAACCATGGCAGCAGCTGCATTTGATGCAAATACAGCTAACGCATCTTTTAAAGTTGGCGACAGTAAAGTAATCTTCGCTGCTGACTATGATGCAACTGCTAATAACACTGGTAAGATCATCATCTCTGGTGGCAAAGCCTATACTGGCGAAAATGCATCTGGTAAAGCAATCTCTGAGCTAGTAGAAGATACAACTGTACAATATGTAACAGAACTAGAAACAGCACATCTAGCAACAGTAGCAGCAACTACAAATGAAGCAAACGCTCTAGCTGCTCTAAAAGCTGCAGTTGGTGATGTGTATGTGCTAGAGCTAGGTGGACACTCACTAGCTAGTATTGGTGCAGATGGTGATGCTGTTACAGCAGCTTCGGGAGCTATAAATCTAGCTGATACCACTGTTAAAGTCTATAAAACAGCTGATGATGCAGCTAAAGATGTGGTACAGCAAGCGATTACATTTAAAGCGGAGACTGGTGGTGATACAATCAATATAAGAATTGATGGTGTTGATATTGCTATTGCAGCAAATGATGATAATACGGCTGTGGCAACTAATGTTCTTGCTAAAACTTTTACTAATTGGACTGTGGCTGCAGGTGTTAATAATGGAGAGGTTGTTTTTACAGCTAAATCTGTAAGCACAAACGAACTTGAGGCTGGCGATATTGTTATAACTGGTGATGGTGCTATGGCTGCTCCAACTATCGGTGATGCAACTTTAGTAAACATCGGTGCAACTGATACCCTTGCAGCTGCTTCAAGTAAAGCAGATGATCTAAAAACTGCGATCGAAGCTCTTGCGGCTTTAGAAAAAGCAGTTGCTGACTTCCAAGATGCACGCGATCTTAAAGTAGAGCTTGAGAGCCTAAACAAAGCTATCGTTGATGCTAACAAAGCGATCACAGACTCAGTAGAAGATGGCGGGCTAGGTGTAACTCTACGCGAAAAAGCACAAAACTTCACAACAGCTGATGATGTCTATCTATTTGACGCAAAAGACTCAGCTAACCAGTCGCTAACTAACTTTGGTGCAAAAGGTAACGATACTATCTTCTTTGGTAGTAGCTTTACAGGTGGACTAAAAGAGATCACAAAAGTTGCAAACGACAATGGTGATGCTGGCAAACTAGAGATCTTCTGGCTACAAAATGGTGCAGATGTTGAGATATATGTTGAGCAAAAAGCATTTGCTGGAAATGGATCAACTGATGCAGATCTAGTAAAAGTAACACTAAGCGGTGTAACTGGTGCAGATCTATCTCTAAATGATGATGGTTTTCTAACCATAGCGTAAGGCTAAACACCTCTCCTTTTTTGGAGAACCCACAGTCAGGCACGCAAGTGTCTGGCTGGTTTTTTTAGCTATCTCTCAAATACTTTTTTGCTAGAGTATTTTGGAGATGATTAAGGGAGATAGTATGGTAAATATAAGATTTGAAGATTTTAATGATGCAGCACAATATTTAGCCAATATTGATGATAGTTTTGATATTAACAACACTACGAATGGTAAGATTATCGATCATTTTATAAATATAGGGCATAAAGAAGAAGTTTACGCATTTAATGATGATGTACATCAATTGGATTCTGTAAGTGATGAAATAAGAAATAGTAACCCACAAGATGATTTGGATTTATCTAGTAATGAAGTTTTAAATATAATAGATGTTATAGAAGGTATTGCTAGATATAATGAGAGGGAGCTTTCAGAAGAAGATCTAGAGGAGATTGAAGAGGATCAAAAAAGAAGAGGGATAAAAATAGAGTAAACACAAAAGCTAAATTGCAAGTAGGTTTTAGTATAATTATTTTCATTAGTTGAAATAGTAGGGAGAAAATTATGGCTAGAAATGGAAGCTATTGTGCATTTTATGTAGCAGAACCATTTAGTGAAAGCGGATTAGGAGCAAATGCAACAAAAGACTTTGTATATTACAATATGATTAAGGCATGGAAAGGCAAGGATAATAGTTTTCCTTTTATAGATTCTCACAATAAAAATTATAATGTCAGAGATGGAAGTGATTGGGAAAAGACTTTAAAGCCAAGATTAAGAGAAAGATTGAGAGAATCAAAAAATATAGTTTTATTTTTAAGTGATAGAACAAAGAATTCCCCAGCATTAAGAGAAGAGATAGATTATGGAATAAACAATCAGGGATTACCCGTAATAGTTGTATATCCTGATTATGACAGTAAAGAAAGCTTATTGAAAGACAGCGATTTAAAACAAGAAATAAAAAATCTTTGGGATAAATTACCTATTTTTAGAGATTCTATGAGTAAAGTTCCAACTCTTCATATTCCTATGAAACAAGATATTATTAAAATGGCTTTAGAAAATAATGATTTTAAATTTAATACAAAAGTAGCTTCAGAATGCTTTTTTTACAAAGTTTGATTTAATGATAAAATTGAAAAAAGTTAAGTTTTTTGATAGAACTATTAGAGAAAAGTTTTCAAAAGCTATAGCGTGGATATCATCTACAGCTACACTTATATTTATCTTTGCACCTGAAATACCAAGCGATTGGAAATTAGACTTTGGGAAAGCTTTTATTGCTATATTGCTAGCAACATACATATA
>JACDJB010001255.1_pt1 | contig 21169 bp, 17 predicted proteins | sample 7454121 | NCBI WGS metagenome assembly JACDJB01 (sample SAMN14253290, study PRJNA609438) | sludge metagenome | isolation source: sludge after 25d culture with pyrite | collected 2018-12-20
AAACTGGGCGGGGGCGGGCACGAACGCGCTGCCGCGGCATTGATCCAATCCGATCCGGATTTTAATGATCAGGCGCACATGGAAAAACTAAAAAAAGAGGTGATAGAAGAACTAAAAAAGACGATCAAGCCGCCTCTTACGATCAACAAGATTATGTCCCGGAAGCCGCATCTCATCACCCCCACCACATCGCTTGAGGATGCCAACCGGCTTATGCAGCGCTACGGATATGAGGGTTACCCGGTTGTGGAAAGTGATAAAGTTGTAGGGCTTCTCACGCGCCGGGCGGTTGACAGGGCGCTGCACCACAAACTCAAATTGAACGCCGGGAGTTTAATGGAAGCCGGTGAATACAGCCTGAAGAGCACGGACACAATCACTGAGCTGCAGCAACTGATGGCAACCACCGGTTGGGGACAAATTCCCGTGCTGGATCCCGAAAATGGTCATATCATCGGCATTGTCACCCGCACCGATCTATTAAAAACGCTGCCTGGACACAACGGCGTGATCCCGGGACAAAAGAATTACGCAGCCATGCTGGAAAAAGCACTGCCCCCATGTCGCCTCGCTCTGCTCAAAATAATCGCCCGGTACTCTGGCGAGGAAAACCAATCCTTATTCATTGTCGGCGGCTTCGTACGCGACTTGCTGCTGGAGCGACCATCGATCGACTATGACATCGTGGTCGAGGGTGATGCCATCCGCTTTGCCCGCGCGCTGGCAAAAAAATTTGGCGGACGTGTGGTCACCCACAAAAGGTTCAACACAGCAAAATGGCAGATCAGTAATATCCACACCAGCTTATTGAAGATCATGGGGTGCGGAAGCACGGTACAGACAAACCTGCCTGACGCACTCGATTTCATCAGCGCGAGAACCGAGTTTTATGATCATCCTACAGCACTTCCAACGGTCGAACGGTCAAGCATCAAGCTTGACCTGCACCGGCGCGATTTCACCATCAACACCATTGCGCTCAGGTTGGATGGGCATCATTACGGGGAACTATACGATTATTGGGGCGGGCTCTCAGATCTGGAAAAGAAACTGGTACGGGTGCTGCATTCGCTTTCCTTCGTGGATGATCCCACCCGCCTGCTCCGAGCGGTTCGCTTCGAACAGCGTTTTCAGTTCCAAATTGAAAAACGCACGCTTCATTTGATGAGTGAAGCGCGTGAATTACTACATCAACTAAGTGGTGAGAGGATCCATCACGAGTTCGATCTGATCTACAATGAGAGCGCGCCTTTTCCGATCCTGCGCCGCCTTTCAGAACTCAACCTGCTTTCCGGGATTCATCCTAAACTTACCTGGACTGAAGCCCATGAAACAGCTATCAGCAAGTGTATAAACTATACGCAACTCCCTGACTGGAAACTCCCCCCAAGTGTTGGGAGCACCCCAATTCGACTTGTCCTGATCTATCTTTCGTGGTTAAGTCAAATGGAATCCCCGACAGGGATTGAGGTCGCGGAAAGACTCAGGCTTTCAAGCACCCTGCTCGAAGCGTTAAAAAAGATCGTTGCCATATCAGGTTCTCTCAACAATTTAAAAAACCTTACACCCAGTCAGTTTACTTTTACACTGGAAAAACTGCCCATCTATGCTGTATTTACACTCTATTGCACGATGGAGGATGAGGAGTTAAAAGAAAAATTGGCTCTTTACGCCACAAAATGGCGCTTCATTACCCCAACCATTGACGGAAATTCCCTGCGCGACCGCGGCGTTCCCCCGGGTCCTATGTACACGCGGATTTTATCCGAAATTCGCAGCGCCTGGTTGGATGGGCGCATCACCTCCCCCTTAGAAGAAGAACAGATCATTTCATCACTCTTAGAGGAACTGGATGACGGAAAGAGTTGAGGAAATTCCGGTCGTAGATGTCAATAAGATCAGGATCCGCCGGATGACCCGGGAGGATCTACCGCAACTGGAATGGAACGGGGAATTCATCCATTTCAGAAATGTGTATAAAAATGTCTACCAGCGCATGCAACATGGCACATCAGAAGCATGGGTGGCAGAGACTCCGCAGGCGGAAATCATTGGACAGGTGTTCCTGCAGCTTGAGAGCGACCGCCCGGAGCTGGCAGACGGCTGGAATCGGGCGTATCTGTATTCTTTTCGTATAAAAGCACCTTACCGCAATCGTGGACTTGGCACAAGTATGCTCCATGTGCTGGAGGACTTTCTATTTGCCAGGAATTTTACCCGTCTAACGTTGAACGTCGCGCGTGACAACCCCGATGCAATCCGTCTCTACAAACGGCACGGGTTCCAGATTGTAGCGGAAGAACCGGGTATCTGGTCGTATATTGATCATGAGGGTCAATGGAAAACCGTGGAGGAACCCTCCTGGCGTATGGAAAAACGCCTTGGTTGAACCCCCTTCAGAAATTTTTTAATCTTTCCAGGTTTCAACCACGGTCAATATTGAATCCAGGTTCAATCGTTGAGTGATGAGTGTCATCTCATTCCCCTCTTCGAGCAGTTCGAGCCTTTTGGTGATCGGGTTCATAAGAAGTGGGTAGACCTTAATCGCTGATATTCCGTGATCCTCAAACTCAATCTGCACCAAAGCCTCCCGTGAAGTGTCCGGCAGCATCCATTGGTCCGCAAGTAGATTGCCGAGGCTGTACATTACCAAGGCGCGCCGACCATCCATCTCCGATTCTCGCCATTCCATGCGTTGCAGCACATGCGGATGATGCCCCCAAACCACATCCGCCCCGGCGTTAATCAGCTCTTGCGCCAGATTCTCCTGTTCACGGCTCGGTCCTGCCTGGTATTCAATTCCCCAATGAATCGACACAACAACAAGGTCGCTAAGCTGCGCGGCAGAGGTAATCGCATCCATTAAAGATTGGCGATCGAATGTGCCCGTATAGGCATCCACTGCGACAAATGCCACCGTTTGATCACCAGCGGGAACCAGGAGCATAGTTTTTTCCTCATCCAATAACTGAATTCCCGCACTTTCCACCACGTCAGATGTACTCAACGAATAAATGGAGCAATCGGTGGAATGATTGTTGGCGGTGGTCACCAGGTCAATCCCGCCCTGCGCCAATATCCCAACGGTATCTTCACCAGCGCAAAGATTCATTCTTGGGTTCTCGCTTCGCGATACGTATTCAACATCGCCAAATGGAGATTCAAGGTTCACAGCAAATAGATCCACCTGATCGATTGACAATTGATCCACAACCTCTCCCCACGGCGACCCTGATGAAAAAATAGGTTCTCCTCCCCGATAGAGCATCACGTCCCCACCCAGGAGTAACGAAGATGTTTCCTGGGGAGTGGAACACGAAGCGGGAAGCAGGAGCGTTATTGCCAGCGCTCCTGCTATCAACAAATTTGGAAATTTCATGGAACGATGAACAAAGATGTCCAATCCGGCGCGTCCGGCGCGTTACCACTCTCCAGCATCGCCTGCCAGTCTTCATCGGTCATGCGATCTTCCGGCGCGACAGGGAACTCGTAATAGGTATATACTGCTCCCACAGCAACGCGATATGGCGAATTTGGGATGACCACATAGATCCTGGTCGGGTACCCCACACCTTCTTCCAACACCCTGCCCATGCCGGTTGCTACATCCGCTATCAGCGCGGATTTTTGATCAGAGAGATCCCCGCTGCCCTGCGCGGGATCCGCAGGATCAGCCGCGGCGACGGTCATCGCCTCCAACCAGCCGCCGAAGAAATGAATGCGCCAGTAATCCTCTTCATCGAGTTCAATCCCGTTCAGTTCTGCCTCCGCCACATCCAGCAGGAAAACCAGCTCCTCGATGAGATTGTCCAAGTTTCCCCGTGTGACCTCATCCAGTAACCCGCGGCTTTCAAGACCGGCGCGGGTCATTTCAGCCAACGCCAGCAGCCTGGCATACGCTTCGGGATTGGGTTCCACATAGCCCCTGGGAAGCTCCTCAGGACCTCCACCCATCTCCGCCATCACCTGCTTGGCGTACAGGATCGTATCGTGCTTCAATTCCGTCCACGAACTCAACGCTGTATGCATATCCTTGCGCAGCCAGGCTTGCGTCTGCATGAAAGCCGGATACTGACCGCCCTTCGGTTCAAAGACTGGTTGCAGCGCGTACAACCATGACCAGTAGAGATTCTGCGTCCATGAATCCAACCCCAAAGTCGCCACCTCCTCTTTTACCTTTAAGAGTTGAGTGTCATAATTCACGTATTCGGTTTCACCCATCTCATCAAGGATTGCGTACGCCTCCTCTGAACCCTGCGCCGCCAGAAAATCAAGGCTCTTGGGCAGATCACGCGGATTGTCCAGGGTGCCCACATTGCGCCACATCACCTGTCCAAACACGTATGCGTCCAGTGTGAACCGTTGCCCCATGAAACGGAATCCCTGGGTGGCCTCATCCCGGTCCTGCCAGATCCACACCCACATGGAGTTGATCTGCGGAGGCGGGAGCAGCCTGGCTGATTCAAAGAAAAGCTCGGAAAGCTGCGGGTCTGCAAAACTCACAAGATCCGGTGATTCTCCGAAAATTTCATCCGACAACTTTCCATATTCATAAATTGAAAGATCATCCGCCTTACCTACGATGAATACTGTGGGATCATAAATATTCTGCCATAATTCAAGCGCTGGCCTTCCGGAGGAGGTTTGCGCGTCTCGCATCGCCTGAACGACGAGTAGCGCGCGCTGGGTTTCAATCGGATCTTTGAGGCGGAAGGTCATCCTTCCATACCACATCATGGCTTTGAAGTAAGTCTTCAGCGCTTCATCACGGGTATAATGCCCGCGCGGGATGTATTGCGAGTAATCTTCAAGCAAAATATCATCCGATCCCTGTCCGCCCGTATCCCATATCGGTGAGGTAGCGAAACCACCTCCTCCTTCGATCAGGTCCAGCTCTGCTTCTACCAGCGCGCTGAGTTCTGCGGGAATGCTAACGGGTAGTTCAAGGATTTCGGCGACAACACCAAAATACGCCACGTTCCTGCCAGCTGCCATCTCAAGGTCTGTGCCTTTCAGTCTCTCGTACTGCACCAGCGACTCATCCAGCATGGCGGTAGTCAATTCGTTGAGCAGATCCATAAACGCGTTGCGCTCGAGATCGCGCAGCATTTTGTCGAAGATTAAATGATAGACGTGGAAAACCGCGTCAGTGGTCACAAAGATCGGTGTGGAATCGTATCGGATAGACTCATAAGCCTGATAGAACTCCTGGTACATTCGAGCGGGATCGAAATTGGGTGGTACGACCACAAAACCGTTTGCGAGCAATGCCTGCGTCTGACCGGAGGAAAGTTTAAAATCATCAAAATCTCCAACCTGGTCTTCACGCAAAGGCAGTGTGTACCCACCGTTGTATTGTGCCGGGATGGCGTATGCGCGTGGATTATATGCAGCGAATGGTGCGGCGTACAAATCCTCAGCGGAGATGACAGGCGCATCCGCAGGAGATTCATCAGTGATCACAACCGGATTATCAGTTTTGATCACCTGAGGAGGTTCATCTGCTCCTGAAGTCAAACTACTGATGAGGTCTGTAATGCGGCATGCCGAAAGCAGCATGGCAGCCGCAATCACCAAAGAAGTAACCCGTAAGATCTTTTTTCCAGACATTTTACGCCTCCTATTGTTGTTGCGTGATGAGAATTACGGAAGAATCCATGTTGATTGCATGCATCGATTTAAAAATACCCGGTGCGCGATCTTCCAGCGAAAAACCAAACCCGTTCCATTGCCAGACAACGATCGATCCGGCAGAATTAGTTCTATCGTAAGAATATTCAATTGCAGCCAGTTCCTGGTAGCCGTCACCATCGAGGTCAACCGGTAATAAAGAATGCAGCGGGTCAGCCAGGGCAGAACCGGCCCAGATCTCCTCAGACACTTTACCGGTAAGTCGTATCAATATTAGATGGCAGCTGTTGCCTGCCTCGTCCTGAAAGTTGTTGATCCTTCCCCCATGCGGCATAAACCTGTCAACGGGCCAGGGTGCAAATGGCCGCCAGACCAATAATACCAATTCCTGCTCACCATCACGATCCAGGTCAGCAAAAAAAGATTCTCTCACCTGCCAGCTGTCAGGAGTTTGCCAAAGGATTTCTCCTGCTTCAGCATTGCATTTACCTACCACAACACTGCCGCTTTCCTGATGGATACAGAACTCATTAGAACCAATCATGGCGCGGTGAAGAGGTGTGATTGGTTCACTTGAAAGGAAAGCACGCGGTATATTCACCTCCTCCAGCATTCCATCCAAAAAACGCCAGCCTAAAATTCGAGCGGGTGAAAGATTGGCGAAGGCCAGAAGAATAAAAAGTGTCAAACGTAACACTTTTAAAGACGCATTCATAAACCCACCGGTTCCCTCAATTGATTGTACAACTTCTCATACGCTTTGCGTCAGCCGGGTGCTGAAAATTTCACAGCCAGCCGGGGTTAAGGCTGCTCATCTTTGACAGAAAAGGTTTCGTCAAGTAGAATTAGAAGGTTTTAACAAACAAAATTTAACCGATAAGAGGGACCACGTTAATGAAAGAATACTCAACTGACAAGATCCGAAATATCGTGCTGGCGTCACACTCTGGTGCCGGGAAAACTATCCTTTGTGAAGCTTTCCTACACTCAACTGGGGCGACGACCCGCATGGGTAAGATCGACGATGGTACAACGGTTTCCGATTTCGATGAAGAAGAAGCTCGCCGTACGATCTCACTTTCCACCTCGGTCATCCCGGTGGAATACCGAGATGTAAAGATCAATGTGCTCGACACTCCCGGTTACACCGATTTCATCGGCGAGGTCATATCAGCGATGCGTGTGGCTGATGCCGTGATCCTTATGGTGGATGCCGTCAACGGGCTTGAGGTTGGCACCGAGATCGCCATGGATTACAGCACTACGTTCAATCTCCCGCGTTTTCTTGTCATCAACAAGATGGACCGCGACAACGCGAACTTCCAGAAATCCCTCCAGTCAGTTGAGGAATTTTCAGAAACAAGACTTCTCCCCATTCAACTACCGTGGGGTGAAAAGCAGGATTTCAAAGGCGTGATCGACCTCATCACAATGAAAGCGTATAAAGGTCAGGGAAAAACCGCTGAAGAAATTCCAGCCGAATACAAAGACGCAGCGGAAGAAGCCCGAATGATACTTGTCGAGGCAGCCGCTGAAGGGGACGATTCCCTGATGGAAAAATTCTTTGAGAACGGCGGATTGACTGATGAAGAAGTAATCCGCGGGCTCACACTTGTTGTGCGTTCAGGTAATTTCATCCCCGTGCTCGTTTCTGCGGCGACCACTGAGATTGGAGTATTCAAACTTCTGGACGCGATTGTTGACATATTACCCTCACCTGCCAACGCAAACAAGATCGTCGCTGAAGGAAAGAACGGCGAAGAAACGCTTGAAGCCAAAGACAACGGTCCTCTCGCGATTTACGTCTGGAAAACCACGGCTGATCCCTTTGTTGGAAAACAAACTTTCTTCCGTCTTTACTCCGGCACGATCAGCCCCGACGCCAGAGTCTGGAATCAAACCAAGGAAATCGAAGAACGATTGGGTTCCGTGAACATCCCGCGTGGAAAAGAAACTATCGGGGTCAAGGTTCTCCACGCTGGCGATATTTGTGTGGTACCAAAATTGACCGAAACTTCGACCTCCAACACGCTATGCGATAAGGGACATCCACTTACCCTGCCGATCCCGGAATATCCCAATTCACTCTTCCAGGTCGCGCTCTTCCCCAAGACACAGGGGGACTCCACCAAGATCACATCCACCCTCACCCGCCTATGCGAAGAGGATATGACCCTTTCCTGGCACAACGAGCCCTCCACACGGCAAACCATCCTGCAGGGTATGGGCGACCAACACATCGAGGTTGCCATCCGCCGCGCAGAGACTAAGTTCCAGGTTGGAATGAACACCCACGAACCCAAGGTTCCCTACCAGGAAACCATTACCAAACCCGCCTCAGCGATGTACCGGCACAAAAAACAGACAGGTGGTTCAGGTCAATTCGGCGAGGTACATCTGAAAGTCTCCCCTCTGACTGACAAGGATTTTGACTTCACCTGGGATGTTTTTGGCGGTGCGATCTCCCAATCCTATTCATCATCGATTCAGAAAGGGATTCTGAACGTGATGAAAGAAGGTGTCATTGCCGGGTATCCTGTTTCCGGGGTGCACGTCTCTGTCTTTGACGGTAAAGAACATCCGGTGGATTCAAAACCGGTTGCCTTTGAAATCGCCGGCCGTGAAGCATTCAAACTCGCAGTCCATGACGCGGCGCCTGTACTACGCGAACCGATCATGCTGGTTAAAATCACGGTTCCGGAATCCGCTATGGGCGACATTATGGGCGATCTCAACACCCGTCGGGCGCGCATTCAGGGTATGGAAACCCAAAAAGGCCGCTCTATAGTGACCGCTAACGTTCCCCTGGCTGAAATGCTGCGTTACACCACCACCCTGCGCTCCATGACCGGAGGCCGCGGCGTGTTTTCGATGGAACTGGACCACACGGAAGTGGTCCCCGCGCACATTGCCCAGCCGGTCATTGATGCCCGCGCCAAGGAACTGGAAAGTAAAAAAGAAGAATAATCACACGACTTGCATCTTACTGGACGGCAAAGGCCGTCCAGTATTTTATTAAGATTTAGCTTAGTTCCTGAACGGCTATGGTATCATTAGACCTCAATCAGCACGAATTAGAGTGAAAAATTGAGCGAGCACGACGCATATCTTGAAAAAACCTGGAACGCCATCCTCTCACGCGACGAAAAGGAGAGCCTTCGCGTTTTTAGCGCTCTCGATCCTGATAGCCGTCGCACAGTGATAGAACATCTGAAAAAGATGACCGCCGAGGACGGATGGCACCCGGAACAGGTAAAATCAGCGGGCAGAGCCCTGCAAGTGATATATAGTGAGGGAAACTCAAATGGACATTCGCCAGTTGACCGATGAGATGAATCGTTTTGTTACCGCGAAGGGCTGGTATCAGCAGGAAAGTCCCCGCCCTCAGACTGCGCGCAACCTCGCAGTGTCACTGGCGTTGGAAACAGGCGAAGTGCTGGAACATTTCCAGTGGAGTGATGAACCTAAGCAAAAAGAGGAGTTAAGCGGTGAGCTGGCTGATGTCGCCTTATACCTGCTTCAATTGGCAAGCGTAACAGGCATCGACCTGGAAGTAGCAATCCTCTCGAAGCTCGAGCAGAATTACAAGCGCAGTTGGGATCAAGAAATCGACCATAGCGAGGAAAATCAATGAAAGTAGCGATCTTTGGTGGTGCTGCCGCCCAACCAGGTGAATCCGTCTATGAAGAAACCCGCCGGCTGGGAGCTCTGCTTGGCAGGAACGATCATACAGTATTGACCGGCGGATATTCCGGCGTGATGCAGGCGGCTTCACAAGGCTGTAGTGAAGCAGGCGGGCATGTAATTGGCATCACCTGCGCACAGATCGAAAAACATCGCGGCGCAAAAGCCAATAAATGGGTAGCCGAGGAAAATCGTTTTGAGTCACTGCGTGAGAGAATGTACGCGCTGATCGATTCGTGCGACGCCGCGGTGGTCATGCCTGGCGGCGTGGGCACCATGTGTGAATTGATGGTGATGTGGAACGAGATGATTCTCTCCGGAGATACACCCCGCCCCCTCATCGCCGTCGGTGCAGAGTGGACAGCGACCATGGCGCAATTTATCGATTCCCTGGGTCCTTACATTGGATTAAAAGAGCGGGGGTTAATCAAGCTTGTGCCCGATATTGATACGGCTTTTGAAAAATTGAACTCTGGCGAAATTGCCGGTGAATAAATCCATATTGGCAGGAAAAAAATGAGCAATGAAAAACTGACCCCACGTAGTGAAAATTACTCAGAATGGTACAACCAGGTCATTCAACGGGCAGAAATGGCGGATTATGCGCCCGTGCGGGGATGCATGGTGGTGCGACCTTACGGGTGGGCGCTCTGGGAAAATATTCAAAGCGCACTTGATGGTATGTTCAAAGAAACTGGTCATGTGAATGCCGCGTTTCCACTATTCATTCCCATGTCGTTCCTTGAAAAAGAAAAGGAACATGTGGAAGGGTTTTCACCTGAACTGGCCGTGGTTACCATTGGCGGGGGTGAGAAGCTGGAAGAACCACTCGTAGTCCGCCCCACCTCTGAAACCATCATCGGGTATATGTACTCCAAATGGATCAAATCCTACCGAGACCTGCCCGTGCTGATCAATCAATGGGGTAATGTCGTGCGCTGGGAGATGCGTACCCGTTTATTCCTGCGCACACTTGAGTTTTACTGGCAGGAGGGTCACACCGCTCACGTGTCTGAAAAAGAAGCGGTTGAGGAAACTCTTCGCATGCTGGACATCTATACTCGCTTCGCCACAGATTGGGCGGCTGTACCGGTAGTGCCGGGCAGAAAAAGTAACAGCGAAAAATTCGCCGGCGCGATTAACTCCTATTCCATCGAAGCAATGATGGGAGACACTAAGGCGCTCCAGGCAGGCACTTCCCACATGCTGGGACAAAACTTCGCTAAAGCGTTTGACATTCAGTACCTGGACACAAACAACGAGCTCCAATACTGTTGGACGACCTCCTGGGGGGTCTCCACCCGCTTCATCGGGGCGATCATCATGACCCATGGGGATGACCAGGGGTTGATCATGCCGCCCCGGCTTGCGCCTGTGCAGGTGGTGATCGTCCCCATCTACAAGAACGATGAAGAACGCAGCAAAGTGATGCCGGTCGTCGAAAAAATTCGCACCCAATTAGGATCACTGCGGGTCAAGGTAGATGATCGAACCGAGGTGACCCCGGGATTTAAATTCAACGACTGGGAAATGCGCGGTGTTCCCTTGCGCCTTGAGATCGGACCCAAGGATGTTGAAAAGGGATCCGTAATGGCAGCGAGGAGGGATATACCGGGACGAGAAGGTAAATCATTCCTGCCACAGGAGAATATTCTTGAGGCTGTCAACGATTTACTGATCAAGATCCATGAATCGTTACTGGATCGCGCCCGGAATTTCCGCAACAGCCACATTCAGGAAACAGCCACATACGAGGAACTCGTCAAAGCTGTCGAGAAAGGCTGGGCGTACGCCTGGTGGTGCGGTGGCGCCGAGTGCGAAGCCAGGGTAAAAGAGGACACAAAAGCCACCACCCGCTGCATTCCGATGGACCAATCCGGAGGAAGCGGGAAATGCATCGTGTGTGGTAAACCTGCGCAGGAAAAGGTTTATTTCGCTCGCGCTTATTAATTTATCCAGGATCTTATGTCCGCAATAAACCTGCCGAGATTAAGAACACAACTGAGATTGCTGCTCCCAAAGATCGGTAACCTGATTGAGTTCGTTCTCGAGCTGCGCGAGATCTACAGCTTCTACGCAGATCACACTCATCCGATCAGTACACCCCCGACCGGGGTTTTCACTTTACCGGCATTCAACACCCCCGCTGTCTTGAACCGCGAGGTGCTGTTGACCCTCACCAAACATTGCGCGGACGATCCCGATCTTCTTCTGGAATTGATCGACCTGCTCTGGCAGGAACCTGAAGTGGAATTGCGTCAACTCGCCGCTCAGCTCCTGAGTAAATTACCAGACACGAAAATCGAAGATGTGATCGACCGGATCCGCTCATGGTCGGAAGACGCCATGAACAGCGAACTTCTCTCCTACTTACATGAGTATGGTTCTGCCGCGGTGCGCAGAAATACTCCCCAACGCTGGCTTGATCTTCTCTACGAGTGGGAAACTTCCGAACGCAAATGGCTGGCAAAACTTGCCATCGAAGGAGTCATTCCCCTCATCGACGACCGAGATTTTGAAAACCTGCCGGCGATCTTCACCTTTATCACACCATTAATCATCAACCCCAGCACCGAATACCAGTTCGACTTGCTCACGATCATTGAGCACCTCGCCAAAAGGTCGGAAGTGGAAACAGTTTATTATCTCAAAAAGGCAATCTCACTATCCACTGACCCCGGAATGCAGCGGTTTATTCGCAAGGCTTTGGGATTTTTCTCACCCCAAATGCAGACTTCACTGCGAGAAGCCTTGCGGGAACGCGCCGGTTAGATACAAGTTTTCAAATTTTCAACCTTGTGAATCCATCTTACCCTCTGGTATAATTCAGAACAGTGACTCGACCTGTCGGTGGGGATAACCTGCCGGATGGCGACTTGCAAAAATATTTTAGGAGCAGATGTCATGGCATTAACAAAAGAAGAGAAACAAAAACTGATCGAAGAGTACCACATGCACGATACGGATACAGGTTCCGCGGACGTTCAAATCGCGATCCTCACCATCCGCATCAGGCAACTGACGGAGCACCTGCGCAATAACAAACACGATAATTCATCGCGCCGCGGGTTGCTAAAAATGGTAGGGCAGCGCCGCCGTTTGCTGGCGTACTTACGCCGCACCGATTTCGCCCGGTTCGCCGCCATTACCGAAAAACTTAATATCCGCACCAAGTAGGCACTTAGAGAACGAGTAGATGCTCTCTACTCGTTTTTATTCTCTCTTCAGGGCGCGGAAAATTTTTCACCGCCGGTTGGGCATTGAAAATGGTTGAGGAAAACCTATCGTCCTCCACGATTTTCAGTTCCTAACCAGGCGGGAAAGAACAACTAGGAGAAGTTATGAAACCAGAAAGTAAGAAATATATAGCCACCGTTGGTGGACGTCCTTTGACGTTCGAAACCGGCAAACTCGCCGCCCAGGCAGGTGGAGCCGTCACTGTTCAATATGGCGATTCAGTGATCTTCGCCGCGGCGACGATGGGTAAAGAACCGCGTGTCGGGCAGGATTTCTTCCCCCTGACCGTGGAATATGAAGAAAGAATGTACGCCGGTGGACGCATTCCCGGTTCATTCTTTCGCCGCGAAGGTCGACCGGGCACCGATGCCATTCTGATCTCCCGCCTGACAGACCGACCATTGCGCCCTCTTTTTGACCAGGACATGCGCAACGAAGTGCAAGTGATCATGTTCTCACTTTCAGCTGACTGGGACAATCCATTGGATGTGCTGGCGATCAACGCAGCCTCATGCGCACTCATAATCTCTGATATCCCCTGGGGCGGACCTGTGGGCGCGGTCCGTGTTGGAAGAGTGAATGGTGAATTCATCCTGAACCCAAGTTACGCACAGATCGATGAATCTGATCTCGACCTGCGAATCGCCGGTACGGCTGACGCCATCCTCATGGTTGAATCAGGTTCTAACGAGATCGACGAAGAAAGCATGATCGCTGCCCTTCAATTTGGTCACGATGCCATCCAGCCGATCATTGAAGCCCAATTGCAAATGGCAAAAGAGCTTGGAAAGCCAAAACGTGAAGTACAGATCTTCTCGCTGGATGAAACACTGGTGGAGAAGGTCAACAATCGCATCGCAGATGAGATCAACGAGGCGCTTGACGCCCCGCATACCAAGCACGAGCTGCAGGCAGCGATCGACACGCTCAAAGAAAACATCGTTGTTGAATACACTGATCCCGAAAACGCGGAACAGATTGCGGATTACAAGGAAGCCTTCGAAGAAACCTACAAACGCGTTGTCCGTTCCCGCATCATCAACCAGAACAAACGCCCTGACGGCCGCACACTGACAGAGATTCGCCCGATCTGGTGCGAAGTCGGCGTCAGCCCGCGCGCGCATGGCTCAGGTTTGTTCACCCGCGGTGAAACGCAGGTAGTCACACTTGCCACCCTTGGAACTCCCAAGGAAGCACAGGAAATCGACAATCTCTCACCAACAGATACCAAGCGCTATATGCATCATTACAACTTCCCGCCATATTGCGTAGGCGAAGTAAGAATGCTGCGCGGTCAATCCAGACGTGAGATCGGTCACGGTGCGCTGGCAGAACGAGCGCTGGTCCCGGTCATTCCAAAAGAATCCGATTTCCCCTACACACTGCGCCTGGTCTCCGAAGTGCTGGCTTCCAATGGGTCCTCCTCAATGGCATCAGTTTGCGGATCCACCCTTGCCCTCATGGACACAGGTGTCCCCATCAAAGCCCCTGTAGCAGGGGTAGCAATGGGTCTCATCAAAGAAGGCGAACATTACGCCGTGCTCACCGACATTCAGGGCGCTGAAGATCACCTTGGCGATATGGACTTCAAAGTTGCGGGAACCACCGAGGGAATCACCGCGCTGCAGATGGACATTAAGATCAAGGGAATCACAACCGAGATTATGCGGCAGGCATTGAAACAGGCACACGATGCCCGCCTCTTCATCCTTGATAAGATGCTAGAGGTCATTCCGGTACCGCGCGCCGAACTGCGCTCGTTCGTACCGCGTATAACCACTATGAAAGTGCCCGTGGACAAAATCGGCGCTATCATCGGTCCGGGTGGCAAGATCATTCGCGCCATCCAGGAGGAAAACAACGTCAAGATCGACATTGACGATGATGGAACGGTGTACATCGCTGCCACAGACGGCATTAGCGAAGCAGCAGCGCGTTCGCGCATCGAAGCCCTCACTGAAAGCGCACAGGTAGGTCACATCTACACTGGCAAGGTTGTGAGAGTGGCAGATTTCGGCGCCTTCGTCCAGATCCTTCCGGGTCTTGACGGAATGGTTCACATCTCCCAGCTCGATACCGAACGTGTCGAGAAGGTGGAGGACGTGGTCAAGATGGGCGATGAGTTGACGGTTATGGTCACAGCGATTGACGATAACGGCAAGATTCGTCTTTCCCGCCAGGCGGTTCTCGAAGGTTGGACTGTCGAGGAAGCACTGGAAAGGGATAAGGGCGGCAAGAGCAGCGGTGGTCGTCCTCGACCCGGTGGCGATCGCAGGAGCGGTAATCGTTCCTACAATGACCGCGGTGGAAATCGAGATCGAAATCCCCGTAGGTAATTGAGCCTAATGAGTAAAAGATCCGGTTTAATGCCGGATCTTTTTTGTTCTCTTAATCGAGTAATGAGGTTGGTAGGACAGGCATCTTCGGCCCGGTCACCTGTAACAACTCAGACAGCGCGGCGCGCATCGCAGTGCGATCATCCCATGGGTACTCAGTTGTATTGAAACACATGGATTGTTCATGTCCTTTACCGCAGGCAATAACAAGATCACCCAGTTGCGCCATTCGTACCGCCCGGCGGATCGCTTCACCACGGTCCGGCTCCCGGAAGAATGTCCAGCCTTCACTCCCGCCAGCTGAGGCAGCTGCATCCGCCATTTCAGCCAGGATACCATCAAGGGATTCGGTGCGCGGGTCTTCAGCTGTCAGGATCGTCACATCAGCCAGGGCAATTGATACTTCAGCCATCATTCTGCGTTTTAACCTGTCGCGCAAACCCGCGGAGCCAAAGACTGCGATAATGCGTTTGCGATTCATCTCGCGTGCGGTCTCGAGCGCGACCTTCAAGGCATTTGGTGTATGTGCAAAATCTACGATCGCGGTGAATGGCTGACCCATATCGATCACTTCCATACGTCCTGGAACTCCTGCTAATCGCCCGATCCCCTCAATTACAGTGTGTATGTCAATTCCAAGCGCATGACCAACCGCGATCGCCGCCAGGCAGTTTGAAACATTGAAACGTCCAGGCAGGTTGCAGTGAACGCGGAATTGCTGCTGCGAAAAGGTTAACGTGAAATCCACTCCCCCCGGACTGCTGACAATCTCCTTCGCCAAAAGATCCCCTACCCCGTTTGTTCCATACGACACCTGCGGGACTGTGACGAGGGTAGAAAGGTAATCATAAGAAATATCATCCCGGTTCAGGATCGCCAGCCGAAGATTACCCTGCGGTTTGATGCTGGTCTGCGCAAGACTGGTAAAAAGGCTCCCTTTTGCTGCCCGGTATTCCTCGTACGAACCATGGTAATCCAGGTGTTCATGAGTAATATTAGTAACAACGGCAATGTCAAATTCACACGCGGTCACCCGGTGCTGCGCCAGTCCATGCGACGTGGTCTCGAGCACAACGTGTGTAATCCCTGCATCCACCATGCGGGCAAGGTAGCGCTGCACATCAATCGATTCCGGTGTTGTCACGTGAAAACCGGTATCCACGATCTCATCACCGATTACCGCGTTTACGGTCGAGATCAACCCAGCCTGTAGACCTGCTGTCTTAAGAATCTCATAAACAAGATTTGAGGTGGTTGTTTTCCCATCCGTCCCTGTGACCCCGATCATCGTCATTTTCTGCGCCGGGTGATCATAGAGCGCTGCTGCCAGGTATGCCATCGCTTGACGCGAATTATCAACCCGTATGTACGGAACATTAATGTTTTCATATTCCCGTGTACCTACAACTGCGATCGCCCCTTTAGCGACCGCGTCGTTGATGAATTCGTGCCCATCGATGGTCCCCCCTGTAAAAGCGACAAAAACATCCCCAGGGGTTATCCTGCGCGAATCAAACTGCAGTGAGTTGACGTCGCTCTCAGATAACTGGCATTGACTATGCCAAGGGATTGGCAGATCTTCAAAAAGCGAGTGCAGGGTTACTGGTTTCATTAGAATGCAATTTTAACATTAAAAGAAAAGAGAGCGTCAACTGAAAAATATCAGTGGCGCCCTCTAGCAATTGTCGAATCAATCAAGAGAATTACGCAGGTTTTGGATCTGCCCGGCTACCGACCCATCCACGACCTTATCGCCAACCCGTACAATGAGCCCCCCCAGGATATCGGGGTCAACGTTGAAGGATACTTCAGCTTTTTCACCCAACTTTTGAAGCATCTCTCCTTTGATTGCCTTCTGCTCCTCTTCAGTCAACGGGAGCGCACTCATTACCTCAGCGGCTTCGCCTGTAAGCCCCTCGGTTTCCAGGATGCTTATCCTGCCGTCCTTGACCCCGGAGAAGAACTCAGCGACCAGTTCGTGCTGGCGTTTTTCATCCAGTGCTTCTCCAACCAGTTTTTGTGCAGCCGCGATCGCCAGTGAGGCAACATTGTTGCGAATTTCGCCCAGCACCCGTTCCCGCTCGTGCTCGATCTCCACCAGCGCGTTTTTGCGACTCTTGGCTATATCGGCTTCAACTTCCGCCTTAACATCACGCGCGGTAACCTCAGCCTTTTCCTTGGCCTCGCGGATGATCTGCGCGGCACTTGTCTGTGCTTCAGCCAGGATCGTTGAAGCGTCTTTCTCTGCGTTTTCACGGGCTTCCGCTGCTATTCGTGCATCTTCCAGCCCTTTTTCAATCGTTTCACGGCGTTTTTGCAGCGACCCCTGTAAAGGCTTGAACACCCAGGCTCGTAGAACCACCAGCGTGATCAGGAAACCGATGATCTGAATAAGCAAAAAACCCAGATTTAATCCTAATTTATCCAATTTCGCCTCCTTATCTTGCAGGTCTTTACATCACGAACAGCATTAAGAAAGCGATCACTAGACAGTAAATCGCGATGGCTTCAGAGAACGCGATGCCCAGGATCATACTCGAAAGCAAATTGCCATAAGTATCCGGGTTGCGCGCCATACCCTGCACAGCGCCTTGAACGCTAAGACCCACGCCAATGCCGCCGCCTAACGCGCCAATCATCGCCAATCCTGCACCGATCATTTTTGCTGCTTCGACAATATCACCACTCATAATATTTTCAAGCCTCCTCAATTTCTCTTTGATTCAATTATTTGTGTTCTTCTTCAGCTCCATGACCCTGTGTTGCCTGGGCCATAAAGACCATGGTTAGCATACCAAATACCAGCGCCTGAATGACACCGATGAACAACTCAAATAACATTAACCCCGACGGCATGAACACCGGGAGCATCACGCCCACCACCGCAAGCAATACCATCCCTGAGAACATATTTCCAAACAACCGGAAAGTAAACGACAGGATCTTTGCCATCTCAGAGATCAGTTCCAATAGACCAACAATGAAATCGATCACCCCAAACAAGGGTTTTTTGAAGATGTTACGGACATTGACAAACTTTTCGAAATAACGCGGACCATTCGCCTGGACGCCGATCACCTGGATCATGAAGACCGCGATGAGCGCTAATGCGGTGGTAAAGTTTAAGTCTGTGGAAACACCACGCAGGAAGGGAACCAGCGTATACCCCCCACTCTCAACTTCCTTGTTCAACAACGTTGACCATGTTCCGTTCCCGAGCGCCTGAATCTCGTATCCATGTTCTGCATGATGCAAAATACCGATGGACTCGAAACCGGGGATCAATTTCATCAGGTTGGCAAAAAGAAGCACAATAACGATCGACGCGAACCAGGGAAAAACCTTGGGGGCGTATTTTCCGGCGGTCGTTTCGGTCATGTTATAGATCATCTCGACAAACATTTCAAAGATGCCACCGATCCCTTTTGGAGCCAGCGGATTCTTCTTCCACGCATTTCGAACTGCCAGCGCGACCAAGATAATAACTATGTACATAAATAGCGTTGCGATCAACGCGTTGGTCAGGTAGAAATCACCGATCACCGGCAGCGTGAACAACGGCTTAGACATAATATTTTCGGCAGCCACCTGAATGTGAGGCTGAACCGGGGCAAACTTGTTTACCGCGATCACATTGAGGATGATAAGAACAAGCACGATCCAGCGGTGAAATCCCCAACGCCATTTTTTATCAGCTTTTTCCAATCGTTTCCTCCTCCACGTCTTCATAAGAATCAGCAGCTTTGATCTTCGCCACTGTCTTTCGAGAAATCCAGACCATCAATAAAAGTGAAACCGGTATGCTTGCAACCAGCAAACCGACGGTGAACCAAGGTTTTGTGCCCAACCGGGCATCTAATGCCATCCCGCCGAAGGCGGCTGCCAGTACGATAACCAATGTCAGCACGCCAATCTGCCCCATCAAAGCGGCGAGAAGCATATTTTTCTTATTCTGTTTACTTAACGCAGGGTCGTTCTTCTGTGAAGACATGATTTGTGATTATATCATAGCGTCATGTCTGGCACATCAAACCCTGTTAGAAGCCTGCCGCTGCCAGAGAGATAAAGTTAAACCAAGGTGTGTAAACCACACCCAAAAGCACGATCCCAACGATACAAACGGTGAGCGCAATACTCCAGATCAAAGGCAATTTATCAACTTTGGCTGAACTCACCGGTTGATCCACGTACATTACCTTCATCACCCGCAGGTAGTAGTAGAGGGCAATCACTGAATTCAGGATACCGAGAACCGCCAGCCATGCCATCCCACTCTCTATGGCGGCTCCGAACACGAGCACCTTGGCGAAGAATCCTGCGAGCGGCGGGATACCTCCCAATGATAGCAGCGCGATCATCAGCAAAAAAGCAAGACCCGGTTCACGGCGATTAAGCCCGGCAAATGCGCTAATCTCAGTCGAACCTGTTTCAAATTCGATCCAGTTGATGATCGCAAAGACCGCCAGGTTGGTAAACAGGTAAGCCATCAGATAATAAACAGCACCTGCAAACCCGAACTCAGTGCCGGATGCCACACCAACCAGGATGTAACCTGCCTGTGCGATGGAGGAATAGGCGATCATGCGTTTCAGATTCTTCTGCGGGATCGCGAGAAGATTGCCGAGGAACATGCTCGCGACTGAAATAACAGCGATCATGATCATCCAAACGCTGCCACTTTCAACTCCCAGCACATTAATCAACACACGTATGAGGGCGATGAAGCCTGCCGCTTTCGATACCGTGGAAAGGAAACCGGCTACCGGTGTGGGTGAACCCTGGTACACATCAGGCGCCCAAAAATGGAAAGGCACCGCGCTGATCTTGAAAGTGAAACCTGCCAGAACCATGATTGCAGCGAGAATGATCACAGCAAGCGGTGTGTCGCTCGCCTGTAAGGCGTCCTTCAAGCCATAGATCTTTGTTGTGCCCGCGAACCCGTACAACAGGCTGAAACCATAAAGCATGATCGCAGATGAAAAACCGCCAAACAGGAAATACTTGATGCCCGACTCAACCGACCACTCCTCGCGGTACTTGATTCCTGCCAGCACGTACAACGGAATGGCCGCGGTCTCGATCGCAAGATAGAGCATGATCAGGTTGGCTGAGGTTCCCATCAAGACGAGACCGATTGAAGACAGCGTGAGCAGCAGGTAGAATTCCGGTTTTTTGCCAACTGTCACATCTGTGCCCGCGAACACAGCAGTCAGGGCGCCGCCCGCCAGCACAAACAGGCTCAGCAGGTAACCTGCCCGATCTACGCGGATCATTTCACCCCATAACAAGCGCGGTTCACCTTCTGGTCTGCCAAAGATGAATGCCAGGATGGCGATCAGGGCAAAACCGGCAGCGGTGATCCAATCCAGATGAATATAAAAGTATTCCTTTTTAACCAGTACCAGAACAAGCAGGAGAACCGCAAGGATGAGCAGACCCGTCTCCGGGATCAACGAAGTGAGCATCTCAGGCGAAAAGACCGGCATCAGGCACCTCCCACGAGGACAAGGATGTGTTTGACACCCGCATCAATTACCGGAACCAGTACTGAGGGGAACAATCCTATGATGATCATTATCAAAGAAAGCATAATCACCACGATCTTATCCATTATTGAAATATCGCTCAACCCGGCTTTGATCGGCTCAGGTGTTTCGCCAAAGAATACCCGCCCCACAACGAGCAGGATATAAGCCGCGGTCACCACGATCGAAAGCGCGGATATGATCGCCACGACCGGAGCGGTTTTCCACGCGCCCATATAGATGGGAATCTCAGCGATGAACCCGGAGAAACCGGGCATACCCATCGAAACAAGGCCACCCACCACAAAACCCACCATGGCGATCGGCATATATTTGAATAATCCGCCTAATTCGTTGAGGTTGCGGGTGTGTGCTCTATCGTATACCATCCCGACAACAGCAAAGAAAAGAGCTGTCATCACGCCGTGCGAGAACATTTGAAGAGCCGCGCCGGTAAGCCCCTCGGGTGTGAGCGTGGCAAAGCCGATGAAGACGAGCCCCATATGGGAAACGGACGAGAAGCCGATGACGTACTTGAAATCTTTCTGGATCATGGCGATGAAAGCGCCGTAAACCACGTTGATGGTTGCCAGTATTAGTATGACGGGAGCCCAGGCACGCATTCCATCCGGCATCAGCATCAAACCCGCCCGCAGCGCCGCGAAGACACCCACTTTCATCTCAACACCCGCCAGCAGCATCGAGACAGCGGTTGGGGCTGCCACGTGACCATCCGGCGCCCAGCTGTGGAAGGGG
>JACDJB010001262.1_pt1 | contig 21114 bp, 23 predicted proteins | sample 7454121 | NCBI WGS metagenome assembly JACDJB01 (sample SAMN14253290, study PRJNA609438) | sludge metagenome | isolation source: sludge after 25d culture with pyrite | collected 2018-12-20
GATTGAAGATCCTGTTGAAATTCGTATTTCCGGGGTTAATCAAATTCAAGTAAATGAAACTGCAGGTATCACGTTTGCTAATGGGTTACGAGCCCTCTTAAGACAAGATCCAGACATTATAATGATCGGAGAAATACGAGACCGCGAAACTGCAGAGATTGCGATTCGTGCAAGCTTAACAGGTCATCTCGTTTTCGCAACACTTCATGCCAATGACGCAGCAAGCGCGATTACCAGATTACTAGAAATGGGAATAGAACCGTATTTGATTACTTCAGCTTTAAAAGGAGTCATATCCCAGCGTATGTACACGCATTTATGTCCTAAATGTAATGGTCAATCTGATTGTGAACAATGTGAAGGAAAATGGATCATTAAGAGATACCCACAGTTTGAATTGATGAAAATTCACGAAGAAATGGCTTCCTACATTTTAGACAAGAGACCTTCTGCTGAGATTCGCATGCTATCACATGAGCTGAATCTTCAGCTCTCAATGCCCATATAGGCTGGGAATGTAAATGAAAATGAATTTATTTGCTAAAAAAAGATGGCGTGAGCGTGAGATCACGGAGTTTTCTCAAAAGATTAGCAGCCTTTTACGTGCTGGTATTCCGTTTATAGACAGTATGGCAATTGTTGCGGATCAATATAGGGGAGTAAAAAAAGACCAGCTTGGTGAAATTAGAGATAAAATCATTGCTGGAGTACCTATGGCGGATGCTTTTAAATGTTATCATTTTCCTTTGTTATTTGTCTCTATGGTTGGACTTGCTCATAAACATGGTCAGCTTTCTGATACATTTGCCAAACTGGGAATATGGTTTCAGCGTAGAAGTAACTTTAGAGAACATTTAAAACAAAAAATGACCTATCCACTGTTTTTATTAGTATTTGTTTTACTACTACTTTTTTATTTTATGTTTTACCTCTTACCTCAATTTCAGGAACTCCTTAGTGACTTCGATAGTAAACTTCCACTTAGCACTTCATTGCTCTTTTCAATTCAGATACTTCTTCAAAAATACTATATTCATATTTTGTTTTTGATATTGTGTGCATTTCTGATCTTTAGTAGTATATATTATTTTCTCAATAAAAAGGGCAAGCTACTTTATTTGTTATTAAAGCTCCCATTTATTAGTGGAGTTATCAAGTTATACTTTACGAATTATCTTACATCGCAATTAGGACTATTACTTGAGGCAGGTATGGGAATATGGGAGGCTTTAATCGAAGTACGTAAACAAACTCCTAATAAACATCTAGCACCTCTTATTTTAGAATTTGAAAATCATATATTAAAGGGAATGCCATTATCTTCAATAAATCTGTCTTTACCAGTTTTACATAATGAATATTATCGTTTGACAGGGTTAGGAGAACAACTTGGAACATTAGGAGCCCAATTGATTTTATGTAGTCAGTTGATGGAGGAACGAATCGAAGCGCAAATCTTTTTTGTGCTTAAATGGATCGAACCACTACTATTATTGTTTTTAGGTAGTGTTATTACCTTTGTAATCATTTCAATATTTTTACCTATTACTGAATTAATTCAGTCAGTTTAGGAGTAGGAATGAAAAACCAAAGAGGAACGACGCTAGTTGAAGTGTTAATTATAATCACGATCTTAACTCTACTCACTTCCATTATTTTCATTCAGTTGAACAGTACTAAAATGCAGTTGGAGCTTGAGCAATTTATCGATCAGCTGCAACGTGATATCAATTGGGCACTTCATTATGCTGACATAAATCAAGAGATCATGTATTTATATTTTACAAAGGAGCGTTATATCTACTACTTTCAGGTTGGGAGCAAAATTATACTCAAAAGAAGTTATAGCAGTCGATTTATAATTGAAAACAATTTGATTAAACATAGACTCATTATTGATGCAACAGGGTTGGTATCTAATTTTGGCACACTTACTGTTTATGAAGAATCTAGATTGATAGCCACATTAAGTATTCAGATGTTTACAGGTATTATTCGGGAGGAGAGATATTGAGACAAAATGGATTTACATTGATTGAGGTAATTATAGCTTTGTCTATTTTCTCTTTAGTGTTGAGTTTAGGATACGGTATGTTGTTAACCGTTGAGCGGTTTAATGAAGAGAATGAAATCTATTTTCAAGTGATCCATGCAATGCAAAATGAACATTTTAAGTGGAGAAATGATGAAATACTTGAAAATAAAACGACATTTATTAATCAAGTTGCAGTGATTCAAAATGTATATCAATATGCTCTCACCCCACATATCGAGAGAGCAGAAATTACTTATAACTGGCGAGTAGGGAAAAAAGAGTACCAGGTTGAATGGTATCTTGATCGCTTTCTGCCTTAACAATTCACTGGAGGATAAAATGAAGCTACTTTCTTCGGAAAAAGGGTTAACACTCTTAGAGTTGCTAATCGCAATTTCGCTTATTCTTATCCTGATCTCGACTATATTACCAACGGTTATACAGTTTCGTGAGCGAGAAATAAATTGGAGGAAGGATATACAATTGGAACAAGAAGCGATCCGATTCTTTACCTATTTAGAAAATCGGAATTCTAGTATTCTAGACTGGAGCATAGCAGGAAATAGCGTAACGATTAGAGCGTATAAGATGCAATCAGGGCCAATAATAAAGAGAAATATTTACAAAGATGGAGCAAGAATAGTAGAGGTTGATTCAATGATGGGAGGGTATCTTATACTAGCACAAATGGTAGAAAACATTCGATACTATGAGATCGGAGATCAATTGCATATCGAGCTTATATTAACTTCTGGTGGAAGATCTCGAGTATTTCAAGGCGTTTTATCGAAGAGCATTAACTTATGATGCGCTCTGATCTGGTATTGATAAAAAATGAGAATGGGGCAGTACTTTGGATCGTCATTGTTATTAGTTTTCTATTAATAATTATTGTAACATCCTCTTTTTCTTATTTACTAGAGCATCGTAAGATTATACAAATGCGTTTACAACAGCTCCAAGCAAATGAGTATGTGAAAAATGGGATGGTTTTTATCAAAAATAAACTTGCACTTGGTGAGGAATTAAGTAAAGGCAAATATACTGAATATTATTCAACAGGCTTTGTAGAGATCGTGATCATTGATAAATCGAAAACCGAGCTATTTGCTAGAATCAGTGGTAATAATGGAAAGGGAGCCATTCAAACATACGAAGTAGTTATGAATATAGACACACATCAAGTGAAATATTTTTTAAAAGCAGTAAAAGGGTGGGAGTAAAAAATTATAAATAGGAGAAGATGAGCTTTAAGAGGGCGTTAAGGGGGTCTTATTATGGCTTCATCGAATGATTTAATCAAATATTTTACAGAAGAGTTTGTTCGTTATATAGATACGCCAAGGCAAAATCGACCACGAAAAATAAAAGAACCGATTGCTTATCAATGGTTTGGCTTTATGCCATTGGCAGTTAAAATGATCTTACAGCTGCTAAATAAGCATATTAAAAGTTTCATTCGCTTCACTCTTAACTTCATCGTAAAAAAAGTAAGATCCTTACAAGTTAAAAATAACAATTAGTTGTCGCATAATTTCAGAGCCACCTGGAAAAAGTATCCATAGGGGGTGATGGAATTGACTCGCATAGCAGTTTCTGAAACTTTGTCTAATGTTTCACAATATTTAAGCGATCAAGGATATGATGTTATAACATTTAATCAAACGATTCCCAACGAACAGATCGACGCAGCTATTTTATCGGGAGAGAATGAAAATATGCTCGGAATGATGGAGGAAGGTAAGTTTCCAATTATTAATGCAGAGGGTTTAACTGCAACAGAAGTCTTTGAGCAGTTACAAAAACGAATCACACTCCAATAATAGAAACATAAAGAAACAGCTGGTTTACTCAAGTTGTTTCTCTTTTTTTGCATAAAACAGGCTTATTGTAAAAGGTAAATGTAATGTGTTTATTAGTTAATGGTTAATTTCTCCCAGTCCATATTCAATAATAAACAACTGTTGATCTTCATTTTCACCGATAACAATATGCGCTAAAATTAAATGGCCTTTGTAAATGGTGATGAGCCATTGTCTTGAATTAGGTCCATAGCTCTGTGAACTCCAATGAGCTCCTTCCCATATCGAATAGTTAGCATCGTTTTTGGAAAGTTCCTTTATCAAACTGCTGACTTGATTCGAAAAACCTTGATCCCATTTCTCCGCTGCAAACACTTTTTCGAAAGAGGGGAAGATGAGAACAATAAATAACAAAAACAACAATAATCTTTTCATGTTATCCTTTCTAATCTGGTTGTGATAATAGGTATAAAATTCCTATATTAATAGGGGTGACATCAATTCGCGGTTTATATTGCCATTCAAGCTCCTCTATTCGTAATGCTTTTTCTGATTCCCACTGACTAACCGCTTGATCATATTCAACGTGGTTTGGCTTTTGCTTGAGTTTTGTAAAGTTCTCTTGATAATATTCTAGCGTTTGTTGTTTTTCAATTTCATATCTGTGCCATGCACTTACAGCCCATCTGTCGTCTTCCGAGAGTATTAATTGGGTTATTCGGCTTTCGATTTGATTCATGCCCGTTTGGATGGAGAATACAGGGGACTGAGTGAAAAAATATGCGGGTAATTTGGGTGTTAAAAGAATATTTTCAATAAATTGAATAAAATTTTCTTTAATATCTCCAGTAATTAAGTTATAACCAAATGAGAATAGGCGTTCTTTTTTTTTGTCACATGTATATTCGACTTTATAATTTATGATAATCCACGGGCACAAAGCTGTGGTGCCTTTAACAGGATGGTGTTCCTCATATAATCGAATAAATTGACCTCTTTTTTTAGCAGCAATAAAAATTTGCCGTAAACGATTCGAGCCAAATAGTAAATATTCATCACTCAAATCCTGATCTGGATAGGTAGGATCAAAAATATATCTTTTAACTAACAACTGGGGCTTGATTTGCATATTCTCAATATAGGACCAATAAAACGGACGGTACCCGAGATCTTTATCAGTATCAGAATTCAATTCAACAGTGAGATAATTAGGATGGTTCTCTATTATTTTGCAATCACGAAGTGTAAAGAAGTTTTCAACAAATGCTCTGATCTCATTTAGTTCCATATATTTTCCTCCTAAAGCTATGTAATGTTTGCTTCATCTTTATTGTTAAGGATATTACTTCGAATAGAGGTGAAAACATCTATCATATTTTCCAATTTAATTTCCATTTCACGATCACTTTCGGAATCAATAAATATATCTACAATATGTGAATCTAATCGAGTATTTTTAGGTAGCCGTTCTAAAATGACATCTAACTCACCTATTACCATTTCGAATAGTTGAATTTTTTCATAGAGCAGCTTAAGAATATGCTCCTCAATCGTATTAATAGTAGCGAAATTGTATATGTAAACATCGCGCTTTTGACCTAAACGATGGATGCGTCCAATGCGTTGCTCGATCTTCATCGGATTCCATGGAAGATCGTAGTTGATAATCCGGTTACAAAACTGCAGATTAATTCCTTCACCGCCTGCCTCCGTAGCAACGAGTACTTGTGCACGTTTTTCAAAAAGCTCTCGCATCCAATCCTTTTTATTTCGCCCAAAGCCTCCACGAAAAGGTATTGATGAAATTCCATGTTGGTGAAGCACATGCTGTAAAAAATTCATCGTAGCTCTGAACTCCGTAAATATAATAACTTTGTCATCTATTTCTTTAATGAGCTCTATAGTTTTGATTGCCTTAGTGTGATTCTGAATCCCTTTACCAATTTTGACCAACCCTTCAATTGCAGGTCGCAATGGAGAGTTATCATTTGCATTTTGATACATTGTAAGAAGGCTAGTATAAGTAGCATCTCTACTAGAGCATACCTCGCGCTGTAATGTAATGAGAGGTAGGGCATTTCTATTACCTACTTCTTTGTATTGGTTTTTTATAAACTGTGTTACTGCATCGTAAAATTCTCTTTCTTCTTGTGTAATCTCAATTGGAACTGTTAAAACATGACGATCGGAAAGATTTAGAGAAGAATCTGTACGACGATTGCGAATCATAATTTTGTCAAGCTCTACCTTTAATAATTTACTGTTTTTTGATTCGCGTTTATGTACAACAAAACGATCTGCAAATTGCGATTCAGAACCTAGATGGCCAGGCTTTAATAATGTTATGAGATTATAAAGCTCAGATAGCTGATTTTGAATTGGTGTTGCAGTAAGTAATAGACAAAATTTCTTTTTGATCTCTTTGACAAACTGATAATTTTTTGTGTTTGGATTTTTAAGTTTGTGAGCTTCATCTACAATAATAAGATCATACTCCTGTGAAAGTACATGTTCTCGATGTGGAGATCTTTTAGCGGTGTCGATTGAAGCAATGAGGATGTCGCATGTTGCCCACATATACTCTTTATTTTGAGCAGTAGCATGTATACCGAATTTCTGGATTAATTCTCGTTGCCACTGTAGAACCAGAGAGGAAGGAACAAGGATTAGTGCCTTTTTGACGAGTCCTCGAATCATATATTCTTTTAAAATAAGCCCTGCCTCAATTGTTTTTCCTAACCCTACTTCATCGGCGAGAATCGCTCTACCACGCATTTCGTTTAATACACGTTCAGCACTTTTAATTTGATGCTCTAATGGCTTTAATAATGGTAAATGTTTAAGAGAATGTAGCTGATCGAAGTTTGGAATAAGTAAGGATTTTTCTGCCATGTATGCCATTTTAAAGAGCCTCCAGGAATCCCATGGTCCATCATTTTTAATACGTTCAAAAAAGGGTGCTATGATTTCTCCGTGAAAGTTTATTTCAATTTGATTTTTCACATCAACACATCCGCCTTTATGGAGTAAACTTGGTTCAATTGTAGAGTATTTTCTAAAAGTAGTTGCGAAAATTATAAATTTTGATAGGATTGTATATGTAGGAGATACTAGTAGTATCACCAAAGTACTAATAAATATATGCGCGGATGATAACCTAGGGAGAGATCGCTTTGCGACGCCGAAGAAGCAAGCCGATAGGTGAAACTTTCAGGCAAAAGAACCTTTGTTTGGACGCAACTCTGGAGAGTGCGGCTGTAAAGTAGAGGCTATAGCAATCTACTATTAGACCTGCCACCCAAGGGGAAACTCTTTATACATAGAGGATACTCTCAGGTACCAGGACAGAGAAAAGGGTTTCTTTTGCTCTGTCTTTTTTATGTAGTTATTAGTAATACTATACTTACTCACTAATTTTTATTATGGAGGTACCAAATGGCTGAGTTAAAACGCACACCACTTTATCCTGTGTATGCAAAGTATGGAGCCAAAACCATCGATTTTGGAGGTTGGGATCTGCCGGTGCAATTTAGTAGCATTATGGAGGAGCATGAAGCTGTCCGAAATCGGGCTGGATTGTTTGATGTTTCTCATATGGGTGAAGTGACGATTAAGGGAAAAGATTCCTTGGAATTTATCCAGTATCTTATTACCAATGATGCTTCGAAAATGGAAATTGGACAGGCAATTTATAGTCCTATGTGTTATCCCGATGGAGGGATCGTTGATGATCTATTGATTTATAAAACAGCTGAAGAGGAATATTTATTAGTTGTTAACGCCTCTAATACCGAAAAGGATGTAGAGTGGATTGAAAAGCATCGAGAAGGTGATGTTGAGGTTACTAATATATCTAATGAAGTTGCACAGTTAGCTATACAAGGTCCATTAGCTGAACAAATATTACAAAAGCTAACATCACAGGATTTAAGTGAAATAAAATTTTTTAGATTCAAGGAGAATGTAGAAATTTCTGGTAAAAAGACATTCATTTCACGTTCTGGCTATACAGGTGAGGACGGCTTTGAAATTTACTGTTCACCTGAAGATGTAGTAACACTCTGGGAGCAGTTATTAGAGGCAGGTGTACCTGAGGGAATTTTGCCTTGCGGGCTAGGTGCACGAGATACATTGCGATTTGAGGCAAAGCTACCCCTATATGGTCAAGAATTAAGTCCGGAAATCTCTCCCTTGGAGGCCGGTTTAGGAATGTGGGTTAAGGTAGATAAAGAGAGTGATTTTATTGGTAAAGAGTTTTTAAAAGAACAGAAGCAAAACGGAGCTCCACGCAAAATAGTTGGGATTGAAATGATCGAGCGTGGAATACCAAGACATGGTTATCCTGTTTATGTTGACTCCGAGCAAATCGGTGAAGTAACAACAGGTACCCAATCGCCTACATTAAAGAAAAGCGTAGGATTAGCGCTCCTGAAATCGGAATACGCAAAAGAGGGTCAGGAGATATTTGTAGAGATTCGTGGAAAAAATATTAAAGCAGTTATTGTGAAAACGCCATTTTATCGTAGAAATAAATAATTACTTTAAAAGGAAAAAGGAGGAGACGAGAGTGAGTCATCGCTACTTACCGCAAACAGCAGAAGACCGCAAAGAGATGTTAGATTTTTTAGGAATCAGTAATACAGAGGAGCTATTTTCAGATATACCTAAAGAGATCCGCTATCAAGATGAATTAAAAATATCCAAGGCAATGGCCGAACCGGACTTAGTCCGATATTTATCTGGATTAGCTGCCCAAAATAAAAACCTAAAAAGTATCACCAGCTTTCTTGGAGCAGGTGTTTATGAGCACTATATCCCTAGTGTAGTCAATCATGTTATATCACGTTCTGAATTTTATACTGCCTATACACCTTATCAGCCAGAAATTAGTCAAGGTGAGCTACAGGCGATTTTTGAATTTCAATCCATGGTTTGTGAACTTACTGGAATGGAAGTAGCTAACTCATCAATGTATGATGGTGCAACTGCATTATCAGAAGCTGCTATGATGGCTGTTGGAGAGACACGCCGTTCTAAAGTATTGGTTAGTAAGGCGGTTCACCCTGAAGCACGAGAAATCTTATTAACAAATGCTCATGGACAGGGTGTAGAAGTTGTAGAACTAGACTTGGACGGTGGAGTGACAGATATTGACGTACTGAAAAGAGAAATGAATGATTCAGTTGCAGCTGTCATTATTCAGTACCCTAACTTTCTAGGCCAAATTGAAGATTTAGCTACAATCGAAGCATTGACCCACGAACAAAAAGCATTATTTATCGTTAGTTCTAACCCACTTGCATTAGGATTACTAAAACAACCTGGTGCATTTGGTGCCGACGTCGTTGTTGGTGATATGCAACCGCTAGGTATCCCTACACAGTTCGGGGGACCACATTGCGGTTATTTCTCTGTTACTAATAAATTAATGCGTAAGATTCCAGGAAGAATTGTAGGACAAACGACAGATGATCAAGGTCGAAGAGGCTTTGTGCTAACATTGCAAGCGCGTGAGCAACATATACGTCGTGAAAAGGCGACCTCCAATATTTGTTCTAATCAAGCATTAAATGCATTAGCATCAGCTGTAAGTATGTCAGCATTAGGTAAAAATGGATTACAAGAGATTGCAAAGCTTAATTTTCAGAAAGCACACTATGCAAAAGCTGAAATCGAAAAGCTTCCTGGCTTTAGCGCTCCATTCCAAGCGCCATTCTTTAATGAGTTTGTTGTAAAATCGCCGGTACCTGTAGCTGATTTGCTTGCTACTTTAGCTAATGATGGAATTTTAGCTGGCTATGATTTAGGTCAAGTGTATCCCGAACTAAAAGACCATCTTTTAATAGCTGTTACTGATTTACGTACAAAAGAGGAGATTGATACCTTAGTAAGCCGATTGGAGGGATTAAAATGAGTGACAAAGCACTAATTTTTGAAATGAGTCGTCCTGGGCGTATTTCTCATAGCTTACCTGCACTAGACGTTCCTGAAACTGTAATATCGGATATGATTCCCTCTACCTTCTTAAGAGAAAAGCCTGCTGGGCTTCCTGAAGTATCAGAGCTTGATTTAATGCGCCATTATACGCAATTATCACAACGTAATCACGGAGTTGATACTGGCTTTTATCCTCTTGGCTCCTGTACTATGAAATATAATCCTAAAATTAACGAAGATGTGGCTCGTTATGAAGGTTTTGCACATCTTCACCCATACCAACCAGAAAACACGGTACAAGGTGCCTTAGAGCTTTTGTATAATTTACAAAATGATTTAGCTGAAATAACAGGTATGGACACTGTAACATTGCAACCTGCAGCTGGTGCACAAGGTGAATGGACAGGTCTAATGATGATCAAAGCATACCATGAAAGCAGAGGAGAGAAGAGAACTAAAGTAATTGTTCCAGACTCTGCACATGGTACAAATCCTGCAAGTGCATCTGTTGCCGGCTTTGATACAATAACAATACCTTCTGACAAAGATGGCTTAGTAGATATTGAAGCACTCCGTCAAGCTGTAGGTCCAGATACCGCTGCACTTATGCTTACAAACCCAAATACTTTAGGTTTGTTTGAAAAGAACATTGTTGATATTGCTACAATTGTTCACGAAGCTGGTGGGCTACTCTATTATGATGGCGCGAATGCTAATGCGATTTTAGGCTATTCTCGTCCTGGAGATATGGGGTTTGATGTAGTTCACTTAAATCTCCATAAAACATTTACAACACCACATGGCGGTGGTGGACCTGGTGCAGGCCCGGTAGGAGTTAAAAAGATTCTTGAGCCATTCTTACCAACACCAATGGTAATCAAAGAAGGTAATCAATACAAGTTTGATTACAACATTCCAGCCTCTATTGGTCGTGTAAAAGGATATTATGGAAACTTTGGTATTTTGGTGAGAGCATATACCTATATTCTTACAATGGGGGGCGAAGGGTTAAAACGCGTTTCTGAATATGCCGTGTTAAATGCAAACTATATGATGCGCAAGCTCTCACCATATTACGATCTACCAATTGATCAGGTATGTAAGCATGAATTCGTGCTATCTGGTAGGAGACAGAAAAAACAAGGAGTACGAACCTTGGATATTGCTAAACGTTTGCTTGATTTTGGCTACCATCCACCAACGATCTATTTCCCACTCATCGTTGAAGAGTGTTTAATGATCGAACCAACTGAAACAGAGAGTAAAGAAACGCTTGATGAGTTTATTGCTGTGATGATACAAATTGCAAAAGAAGTAGAAGAGAACCCAGAGATTGTTCAAGAAGCACCACATAATACAATAGTAGGCAGACTTGATGAAGTCACAGCTGCTCGCAAACCGATCTTACGCTATATTGCGGAGTAATCATATATAAATGCGCAAAGGGCAATCCTCATTAAACCAATGGGGATTGCCTTTTATGCACTTATTAATTGCGATATAAACTAAGTAAGGTGATTTCCCATTTTGGCAAAATATAGATATACATTATATAATGTATAGTGAGAGGAGAGATATAATGAAAGAACTAAATGTACAGTTAACATTTTGCTTAATGTGAAACTATACTCCACAAGCCGTGAGTTTCGCGGAGGAATTGTTGAATTTTTTTGGAAGAGAAATAAAGGAGCTTACTTTGATTCCAAGTAAAGGCGGTCTCTTTGAAGTTGAGGTAAATGGAAAGTTAGTTTATTCAAAGCTAGAAACTGGGGAGTTTCCAGAGTTATTGAAGCTAATGAAAGAGATCGACAAGGTATAGCATATTACAAAGTATCCCATCTTAACTTACGAGCTTCTCTAAAACGAATTTCAACGTCATTCCAATTTACTATATTCCACCATGCTTTAATATAGTCTTTACGATTGGAATTATACTTTAAATAATAAGCGTGCTCCCACATATCAATAACAAGTAAAGGCACCATATCTTGTTGAGAAAGATTTTGGTTCTTTTCTATTTGCAAAATATTAGTACGACGCGTTCGAGGAGACCAGCTTAAGATTGCCCATCCCCCACCTTCTACCGTTTCGGCCACTGCAGAAAAATGTCTTTTAAAAGCCTCGTAGCTACCAAAAGTGTGCAAAATCTCATTAGCAATCAACCCCTCTGGTTCTCCGCCACCATCTGGGGACATGTTATACCAATATATTGTATGGAGAAAATGGCCAGCTCCATTAAAACTAGCTTCCCGTTGCCAATGTTTAACTAGAGAAAATTCATTTGTTGCACGTGCAACGCTTAAAGCTCGTTCTGCCTTATTTAGTCCATCAACATAAGATTGATGATGATGAGTGTAATGTAGCCGTAATGTTTTAGCGTCTATATAAGGTTCAAGTGCTTCATAACTATACGGTAGATCAGGTAACTGATGAAAACCGAAAGGTACTATTTTCCATTCATTACTCGCTCTATTTATTTCACTTTGATCAAAATGATTTACTTGACCTCGGTCATCTTGTGAATGGATAAAGCTATGGAATTTAAATCGTTCAGGCTGTAGTTCTTGGAAAAAGGTACTCCAATATAGGTATGGATGATGGTAGGAACAGGTTACTGGAATATAGTAAGAATCCAATTGAAATCCTCCTTACAAATTAGTCCAGTATTAGGCTATGTAAGGAGGTGATCATTGGTCAAATAATTATTTAAAATCCTTGAGTTGATCAGATAACGTGTATTTAAATGATAAATAATCTTGAATAGGAATCCATGCGCTAACACCTGTATTCGTTACATTTTTGATAACTAATTTGCTCTTACTACCTCTTAGTTGCAAATAAACTTCACCATAAATTACAGTCCCTTTTTCATTGATAGCAGGTACATATGCTTGTAAGTATCCAACCTTATTAACTGGGACCTTCATTATTGTATTGGATGTTGTTTCTTTGCCGATGATTGTTAAAAAGGACAAATTTAAGCCACTTTTCTCCTGAGCTTTTAAAATCATTAGTTTCTTAACATCCTCCTCACTATTTGTCGGAGTTGTTAAACCACCAACCGCTGTATATTGATTGTTTTGTCGGTACGTTAATTCCTTTACCTGATTACCCTTACGATTATCAAACTGATTCGTATTAGCGATAGCAAATTCCCAGTTAGGAGTTGTTTCCTTTGATTGATAGCTTAAAGCCCAGTTTCCTAGAAAGATACTGGATCTTGATCCGATTGATAAAAATGAATTTTTGATCGTGCTTTCATTGAGCATACGAATTAAGTTTGGGTTCTCAATAGTATAATCTGTTGTCTGCAATAATTCCTGCGTCGTTTGGCTAGGATGAACTCTTTCGGGAATGGTATCTGCATTTGGATAAGTATTTTGCCGAGAAATGTTTTTAACTGTTTCAGGAACTTGAATCTCTGCACTAACAAAAAATAGATATGTAGATATAAATAAAAAAACAATCATAAACACTAGAAGTTGTACTTTTTTCAAGTTGGTTCCCTCCTACTTTTCTTTTGGTATATTATTTGCATTTGAAGTGTAATCATTCTGCAAAATAAAAAAGAATCCACTCCTAAATTGGAGTGGATTCGCAAGCATTAGATTTCATTTGCTATAGCAATTGTTTGATTTAGGTAATGCTCAATCTCTTCTCGTGATTTTCCGAGTTTACTTACGAAACGCGTAAGCTCTTTACCATTTCTAAAGGCAACAAAGCTCGGTATTCCAAAAATATCCATCTTTTGGCATAGCTCGATAAATTCATCTCGATCCATTTCAAACATAGACAATTGTGAACGATACATTTCTTCTACAGCTGGCATAAATGGATCAATACGATGGCAATCAGGGCACCATGTAGCATAAAACTTGATGACTGTTAGCTCGTTATTAGATATGATCATCTCAAACTGTTGTTCAGTTGTTATTTTTTCCATGACTCATACACTCCTACTTAATTATAGATTAATTTTAGTATATCAATTTATTCGTGAATTGTAATCTTTATGAGTTCCGCTGTTTTGGATAAGATGTATAATAAAATTTTTAGTATTAGAAGGGAACGGTTGTATGAAAAAAATTATAAAACTACTATTAATTGTTCTAAGCGTTTCAATCATAATGTTCGTGTGGATAGGGTATCAATATTGGTCAATAACAATGTATGCAAATGATACAAGACCACAGCAAGCAGATGCAATTATCGTTTTAGGTGCAGCAGTTTGGGAAAATGGACCAAGCCCAACATTAAAGGCAAGGGTAGATTATGCAAGTGATTTATATAAAGAAGGATTTGCCCAATATATAATACTTTCTGGTGGTCAAGGAAGATTTGGACCGACAGAGGCAGAAATGATGTTGCAACTCCTTGTTGAGCATGGAATCAATTCAGATATACTTCTATTAGAGGATCAATCAACTAATACATATGAAAATATTATGTATAGCCAAAAATTAATGGAGCAATATGAGCTAAAGAGTGCATTATTAGTTACCGATACCTTTCATATGAAGAGAGCGATGTTACTAGCGGAGGATCAAGGTATCATTTCCTATGGAGCACCTGTGTTTGAAAGTGCGCTATATAAAAATAAGCCATTAAAGTTTTATTACACCATGCGAGAGGTAATGGCATTAACAAAATATTATTTGAAACTTTAAGTTACATCTAAACTTTTGGCGACAATTAAAATAAGTAGCTTAGTAAGTGACATAAGCTACTTATTACATAGTTGTGGGTGATGAGTTATACCTGATTCTTATACAGATAATAGAGCAATTTTATTTGCAAATGCTGCTTGTAGCTGCTGAGTAATTTGTCCTGGAGAGCCAGCTCCTATTTTTTTCTGATCAATTGTTATAATTGGCATAACTTCAGAAGTAGTACTGGTCAAAAATACCTCATCTGCATTTAATAAATCACTGACGGTGTATTCCTCTTCAATGACCTTAATACCTAATTCCTTTGCAATATCCAAAACAACCTGTCTAGTAATACCGTTTAAAATGAGATTAGATACAGGATGCGTGTATAGTTCTCCTTCTTTGATCATCCAAATATTAGTTGAACTTCCTTCGGTAACTATATGTCCACGATGCTGTATTGCTTCAAACGCTCCAGCTTCTCTAGCGGCTTCTTTTGCCAATACATTTCCCAATAAATTGATGCTTTTTATATCGCAACGTAGCCAACGTATGTCATCAATGAGAATCGTTGCTACGCCATCTTTTTGTGCTTTAATGGGTCGAGAAAATGGTGTAGCATAAGCAATTAAGGTCGGATTAGGATTTTGTGGAAAAGCATGTACTCGTGGAGCTGTACCACGCGTTACTTGAATATAGATGATTCCATCATCGATATTTTCAATCTCGATCAATCTTCGAGCATTTTCAGCAACATTTTTAATTGTGACAGGGAGTTCCATTTTCAATTCATCTGCACTTCTCTTAAGTCGGTTGAGATGTTCGTCCAACGTAAAGAATTTACTATTGTAAATGCGAACAACCTCATAAATACCGTCTCCAAACTGATATCCACGATCTTCAATATCCACACTAAAAGCGTCACGATCAATAATGTTATTATTGACAATTATCTTCATCATTCATCCTCCTTATTAAAATAAGTCTTATCATTTCATCTCTATTCTACTCTCTCTATAGCAACAAATAAAGGTCTACTTCCTAAATTTGTGATTACTCATTTTTATCGATAATTGATATGATAATATTCTATATGAAATGAACTATTAATTATTTATTTCTTTAGAATTAAATATGCAATTAGACTCTTGACAAAAAGAATAAAATATTATCCTTATACTACATATTGGTATCATTAAAAATATTTAACACAATATGTAGATATTTATGTTGAAATCTATTCTCTACATGTGGTATCTTTATTAAGAATCATACATAGGGTAAAAACTTGTAAGAACTTTTTTTGGGAGGGTGTATAATGACGGATAAAACGACTATATTAAGTGGACTTAGTGAGAAGATTTTTTTAGATCGCTATGCGTTAAAAGACTTGAATACAGATCATATCAAGAAAGGTGATACTGTAATCGTTCTTACAAAAGACGACACCAAATTTCCGCAAAAAGAAGTAGGTGAAGTTACTAATAGAACTGGTGATACTATCGAGGTTGAACTTCGTAATGGTTCAATTATATCCACTTCTGTTTCTAAAGCAACGAAGTCGGTTGAAAAGAGTCCTACTCAGCTATGGGATCGCTTAGCAACTGCAATTGCTTCCGTGGAGAAAACGAAAGAAAAGCGCACTGAATGGAGCAAGAAATTCCGCTCCGTGTTGGATGATTGGAAGCTAGTGCCCGGTGGTCGGATTGCAGCTGGAGCAGGAGTTAGTGACGAACTTACATTATTTAATTGTTATGTGATTCCTTCACCTCAAGATAGTCGTGGCGGAATTATGAAGACACTATCTGAAATGACAGAAATTATGTCACGTGGTGGTGGAGTAGGGATTAATCTTTCCTCACTTAGACCAAGAAGAGCATTGGTTAAAGGTGTAAATGGATCCTCGAGCGGTTCAGTAAGTTGGGGAGGTTTATTTAGCTACACAACAGGATTAATTGAGCAGGGAGGAAGTCGTAGAGGTGCATTAATGCTCATGATGAATGACTTCCATCCAGATTTATTAGAGTTCATAACTGTTAAACAAGATATGGGTAAGATTACTAACGCCAATTTATCAGTCTGTGTTAGTAATGCGTTTATGAAAGCAGTAAAAGAGGATCTAGACTGGGATCTAGTCTTTCCTGATACATCTGATCCCGAATATGATCAACTATGGGATGGGGATATCGAAAAATGGAAAAGCTTGGGGAAAGCGATACGAGTTTATCAAACCGTACGTGCACGAGATGTATGGCATACCATTATCGAATCAGCCTGGAGAAGTGCTGAGCCAGGCGTAGTATTTTTGGATTATTATAATCAAATGTCAAATAGCTGGTATTTTAACCCGATTATTGCCACGAATCCTTGTGGAGAACAAGGTTTACCTGCATGGGGAGTATGTAATTTATCAGCATTAAATTTATCTAAATTTGTAGATGAAGAAGTAGTTGAAGTAGCTTGGAAGGAACTGTCGAAAGCGGTTCGAATTTCGGTTCGCTTTCTAGATAATGTGATTGATGCAACACCATACCATTTTCCCGAAAATGAGAAAAACCAAAAAGGTGAGCGTCGAATCGGCCTAGGAACGATGGGGCTTGCGGAAATGTTGATTAAGCTCAAAATTCGTTATGGTAGTCCAGAATCGATACAATTCCTTGAGAAATTATATAAATTTATTGCACATGAGGCATATCTAGCATCAACAGAAATTGCAGCTGAAAAGGGAAGCTTTCCAAAATTTGAAGTAGAGAAGCATTTACAAGGCCGTTTTATACAGCAGTTTGATGATGAGGTAAAAGAAGCAATAGCGAAAAATGGAATACGAAATGTTACATTACTAACGCAGGCGCCTACGGGTAGCACAGGAACAATGGTTGGTACATCAACAGGAATTGAGCCGTTCTTTGCCTTTAAATATTTCCGCCAAAGTCGTTTAGGTATGGACGAGCAGTATGTACCTATAGCGCAAGAATGGATTGATGCACATCCGAATGAAGAGTTGCCCGAATACTTTACAACTGCTATGGATTTATTAGCAGAGGATCATATTCGTGTACAGGCAGCGATTCAGAAGTGGGTAGATTCTTCGATTAGTAAGACTGCCAATGCTCCTCATGATTTTACAGTAGAGGAAACTAAGAATTTATATGAACTTGCTTTTGATCTTGGTTGTAAAGGCGTAACTATTTATAGAGACGGAAGTCGTGATGTTCAAGTATTATCAACGAAAAAGAATGAAGATGCAGAACAAACGCATTTGGAAATTGCAGCAACAGAAGAGAGAGAAGTAACTCAAGTTCGTTCAACGGAATATAAACGTCGACCAAAGAAATTAGTTGGTGCAACGTATAAAATGAATACACCACTCGGAAAAGCTTATATCACTGTAAATGAAGTTGATGGGAAGCCATTTGAGGTGATTGTAAACGTAGGTAAGGCAGGTAGTGATGTATTCGCTATGTCAGAAGCCTTAGGTCGTGTATCGACGCTCTTTTTACGTTTTGGTGAACTACCTAATGGAAACAAAGCAAATCTATTAATTAAGCATCTAAAAGGAATTGGTGGCTCTGGTGGAGTTGGATTTGGTCCGACTCGGGTTGAATCAATCCCTGATGCAGTTGCAAAGGCGATCGAAATGCATATTGAAGAAGGAAGCACGAATCAGGCAGATGTAGGTTTACCAAATGTGAGTGCAGATATTCAAGAGGACTTACATGGGGAGGATGAAAAAGCTTTAGATTTATGTCCGCAATGTGGTTCGGCTTCATTAATTCATCAGGATGGATGTAAAAATTGTACAAGCTGTGGCTACTCGCGTTGTAGTTAATAGACAAATCCCCATTTTCGAAGTGAATAGGGCATTAGCACATTCCTAAGGACATATTTTATCATACCCTAGAGTATCACCATGCAGGGGAGGTAATATGGATGAGTGGTGCAGTTGCGTACGGAGGAATGAACTTCTTTGCCTTTGCCATTGTGATCTATGTTCTTCTCGTAATCATTTTACGAGCTGGGTTTGGCTTTGGATATTAAACTAATACGTTAATTTGTAGGGAGATGACTCCATCATCAAGCTGGTAAAAAAGTCGCTAGAAATAGCGACTTTTTTTCTTACCGCGTAGGAAAGTATAACTTTTCTTTACATTTCATATTTGAAGAGATTTATTAGAAAAATGATCAATTCCTGTTGAGTATAATAGCTTGTAGGGGTTGTTAATTCGTAAATAAAATAAAGGTTATGAATCACTTTAGAAGACAATCGATATAGAAGCTTTTATTACAAACTAAAAAAAGTTATGTTAAAATATATTGAATATGGACGTTGATATCAAAAACTAGGAGAGCTTATAATGATAAGACGTTGCGCATGGACGACAGCCGATTCTTTATATATTAAATATCATGATGAGGAATGGGGTGTCCCTATTTATGATGATCGATTGTTATTCGAGTTCATAATATTAGAAGGTGTACAAGCAGGATTAAGTTGGATAACGATTTTAAAAAAAAGAGAACATTATCGTTTAGTTTTCGACCATTTTGATGCATCTAAGATTGCTCAATATGACGAAGAAAAAATAACTGGTTTATTAAATGATAAAGGAATAATACGGAATCGCAAGAAAGTAGAAGCTGGTATATTAAATGCACGAGCTTTTCTAAAAATTCAAGAGGAATTTGGCAGCTTTAATACATATATTTGGCAATTCATAGGTGGTTCCCCGCTAATAAATCATTGGCCAGATATTAAAAGTATACCTACTGAAACAAGGGAATCGATTGCAATGAGTAAGGATTTGAAAAAGAGAGGTTTTCATTTTGTTGGACCTACCATCTGCTATGCTTTTATGCAGGCAACTGGTATGGTAAATGATCACACTACCGATTGTATTCGATATGGTAATAATGTATAGGTTACATCGATATATTGTTTTGTCGAAAGTTCATACTAAATTTTGATGAAGGGCTTGATTCAAATTGCAAGAATATGTAGATGTAGCAACTGATTTTTTTAAAGCGTATGGCATGTGGGGAATGTTTATTCATGCCATGATCGACGCTATCATTTTTCCCATTCCAGCTTTTTTCTTGCAACTTACATTAAGTGCTGCTAACCCAGAACTTGCACTTTGGTACGCTCTTATCGGTTATATTGGTTGTTTACTTGGTACACCAGTTGGGTACTTTATTGGTAAATTATTAGGCACAAAGTTTCTTTATAAAATATTAAAACGTGGATGGGTTGAAAAAGCATCAGCTCTATTTAAGAAAAACGGAGAAGGTGCAATTTTAATAGGTTCCTTTACCCCGATCCCATTTAAAGTATTTACAATTCTCTCAGGAACACTTAATTTTTCTTTATGGCGGCTTATTCTATTTGCTGCTATTGGTAGGGCGTTTAAATTCTTTATTGTTGGTGCGTTATTTTTCTTTTATGGTCGACATGCAAAGTATTTAGTTGAAAACTATCTCCCATTAGTTTTCTTAGCTATAGCAGCAGTCTTAACAATCATTTGGATCTTAAAACGGAAAATTCAAGCAAAAAGAAATCAAAGAGAACAGATTGAAGAAGAACTTTAGAATTGACATTGTGTTTTAAACAGATAGAAGATTCCATTCAGCAGGCATATAAAGCCACTGTTAATTTGGGTAAAAGCACTAGCTACATAAAGTCACATATTGCATAGGTTAATACTGTAATCTGCTATTAGAGGGAGGTTTAACATTATGAGTGGCAAAGTATATGGTGGCGGTATGAGCTTTTTTACCTTTGCTATAGTGATATATGTATTACTCGTTATTGCAATTCAATCTGGTTGTTTAGGCCCATATTGTTAAAAGATATAATAATGTACTGAGAATTGACAAGCTATTGATACATGACATACAAAAAGGTCGCCATATTTAGCGACCTTTTTGTACATAGCCTCTATTTTAATGTATAAAATTACCAGTAAATAGTATTTACCTTTGTCCTGGAACAAGTCCAGCTAGATTAAATACTGTCGGCGCTCCACAAGAAGAACAGTAAGCTGCATCTTTACGATTAACTTTATTACAACCTTTACTCAGCAGTGTCTTTTCTTCAGTACAGCGATTCACTAAGGGAGAACCGCACTTTACACAGTATTTATCTTTCTCATCTGCTCTTTGGTAACAACGAAGACAATATACTTCTTCTTTTACTTTGTTGTCTGAAGCCAACATCGTCACCTCTAATTATGAACGAACTTTATATTACCTATATTCAGTATAGATTGATTGGTGAATTAGGGTTATAAAATCTAAAAGTATCTTTCAAACCGAGATCTCTAAACTTATTGAACAAGTTTAATGTTCAGTTTAGCCTTGCTATGCTCGTATTTAAAGGGTATCATAGTATTGCTTGAATCATATAGAGAATGGGGGAAATAGATGAGAACGCCTAGTATGGAGGATTATCTGGAAAAGATTTTTTCTCTCATTCGTGAAAAAGGGTATGCGCGAGTATCTGATATAGCCGAGGCTCTTGAAGTTCATCCTTCTTCCGTGACTAAAATGGTACAAAAATTAGATAAAGATGATTACCTAATCTATGAAAAATACCGCGGCTTAGTATTGACTCCAAAAGGGAAAAAAATAGGGAAGAGATTAGTTGATCGTCATCAATTGCTCGAGGATTTTTTAGAAATTATCGGAGTCAATC
>JACDJB010001265.1_pt1 | contig 21088 bp, 16 predicted proteins | sample 7454121 | NCBI WGS metagenome assembly JACDJB01 (sample SAMN14253290, study PRJNA609438) | sludge metagenome | isolation source: sludge after 25d culture with pyrite | collected 2018-12-20
TGGTCGAAGTGGCGCAAGTGCACGGTTTTGCCGAAGTAGATGGCGTGCTGCTCGACCTGGGTGTGTCCTCGTACCAACTGGATGATCCCGATCAGGGCTTCAGCTTTCGCCAGGCGGGGCCGCTTGATCTGCGCCTGGACCCAACCACCGGCCCGACTGCAAGCGAAGTCGTGAATACGCTGGCTGAAGATGCGCTGGCAGATCTGATCTATCGCTATGGCGAGGAGCGCTTTTCCCGTCGTATCGCCCGCAGCATTGTCGCTCACCGACCAATCCAGTCAACGACGGAACTGGCGGAGGTCATCAGCCAGGCTGTCGGCGGCCGCAAAGGCGCTCGTCTGCACCCAGCCACGCGTACGTTTCAAGCTCTGCGGATCTATGTCAATGATGAGTTGGCGAGTCTGGAAGCCGTCCTGCCGCAGACAGTGTCGCTATTGCGGCCAGGCGGCGTTCTTGCCGTCATCTCTTTCCACAGCCTCGAAGATCGCATCGTCAAGCAGTTCCTTCGCCGCGAGAGCAGCGATTGTATTTGTCCTCCTCGAACCCCTGTCTGCCAATGCGGACATCGCGCCCAACTCGTCGAGCTTCATCGCAAGGGTCTGACACCAGGTGAAGCCGAAGTGGCCGAGAATCCCCGCAGCCGCAGCGCTCGTCTGCGCAGTGCACGCCGTCTATGATCCAAGCTAAGACCCAGCGCAGTCCCCTGCGCCCTCCGACATTGAATTCTCTCTGGCCGCTTGGCGCGGGTGTTTCCGATCGCGCTCTGCGCACGCGGCCGCAGCAGGCCCTGTTGGCGATGCTTTTGCTTGCGGGCGTGACAGCGGTTCTGTGTCTCTACCTGTTTCAGACATCGCGCATCACGGTGACGAGTTACGGGATCACCACTCTGCAGCAGGACTATGCCCGCTTACAGCGCGAGAATAGCAACCTCCTGGCAAGCTATGCCTTCAGCCAGAGCATGGCGCAAATGAAGAAACGAGCGCTTGCGGCTGGTTTCGGCCCGATCACCGAACTCGAATATGTGACTGTGCGTCCGCATGACGAATCAGGTCAGGCAGAAGGCGGAGCAACGGCCCAGGTCAATCCGCGAAGTTCTCAATTATCAGCGAATTCGCAGCAAAGGGCCCCATGACGCGCTCAGCGAGTGATCTTGGCGGCCTCTATCGGCTCCCCCAAAATGGCGGTGGGTTCACTGCGGGCGGGTACAACGCCGACTATCCGGATGGCGACGCGGAAGGCGCCAGGGCCGAAGCGTCGACCAGCGCCCGGCCCAGCGCAGTTCGCATCCAACTGGCTATGGCAGCGCTGGTGTTGTTTGGTCTCGTCCTGACAGGGCAGTTGATCCGCTACCAGGTGTTCGAGGCGCGAGCCATTCCTGGCGCAGGCGGTGGGTACGGCGAGCTTGGCGGCGCGGCTGACGCGCCGCTGACCGCGGATGCAGCAGCATTTGTCGATCCGGAGTTGCCGCGCGGGAGTATCGTCGATCGCAATGGGCATCCTCTTGCGCTCGACAGCTTCGTCTATCAGGTTGCCGCGGCGCCGAATATCATCAAGGACGCCAGAAGCTACGCTGCCATCGTCGGCCCCATGGTGGGGATGGACCCGCTGGCGCTGGAGCATCAACTGGTCGACAACGCAGATGCCGCCTATCTGCCGGTGGCGATGGTCGGGCCAGCAGTGGGCGAAGCGATCATGGCATTGGATGTCTTTACGGTCACAGCCCGTCCTTTACCCAGGCGCTACTATCCCGAGGGCCGTACCGCCGCCCATCTGATCGGTTTCGTGGCAGGCGACCGTCGCGGCTATTACGGTCTTGAGGGTTTCTACGATACGTTTCTGCGAACCACCACCATCGTCCTGCGGCCGGAGCGATCGCTGGAGGCTGCCGACAGCCTGCTGCCGGCCAGCCCGTTCGTGCCCTCTTATGTCCGGCAAGACCTGGTCTTGACGCTGGATCGCGCCATCCAGACCATGGCTGAAGAGGAACTACGTAAGGCAATCCAACTGCATGGCGCCGAGGGCGGCTCGGTCATCGTGCTGACGCCCAACGGCAGCGCCATCCTGGCCATGGCTTCATGGCCGGATTTCGACCCTAACAACTTCACGCAGGTTGCCGATCAGAAGGCTTACCGCAATCCGGCTGTGAACGATCCTTACGAGCCGGGTTCGGTGTTCAAGCTGATAACGTACGCGGCTGCACTGGACAAAGGTGTGATCACGCCGCAGAGCAGGTTCAACGACACGTCTGAATTCGATTATGGCGGACGGACGATCCAGAACTGGGATCGCGAAGGCCGCGGACGTGTGACCGCCGCCGAAGCGTTGGCCGAGTCGCTGAACGTGACCACTGCACAGATTGCCGTTCAGCTGGGAAAGGTCGAGTTCTATCGGGCGGTGCAGCGTTTTGGCTTCGGCCAGTTCACCGGCGTCGAGCTGGCAGGCGAGCACCGAGGCTGGGTGAAGATTCCCGGCAAAGAAGGTTGGTATCCGGCTGATCTGGCGATCAACTCCTTTGGCCAGGGTATCAGCGTGACGCCGCTGCAGATGGCGAACGCCGTGGCTGCGATTGCCTCCGAGGGTGTGCTGTATCGGGCGCATGTCGTCAGTCAAATTGTGGATGGCGACCGCGTCGTCGAAATCGAACCACAGGCTCTGAACCGCGTGATCTCTCCGGCCACAGCCCATACGCTGACCAAAATGATGGTGGACACAGTCAAGCGCACGCCCGACACGCCGATCGAAGGCTACAGCATCGCCGGCAAGTCGGGCACAGCCGAGATTCCGTTGCCCAGCGGTTATGTGGACCAATACACCATCGCCTCGTTTGCTGGTTTCTTTCCGGCTGATGATCCGCAGTTCGTTGTGCTGGTCAAGCTCGATCGGCCCAAAACCTCTAAATGGGCCACCTATACGGCGGCTCCTGTCTTCCGCACCATCATTGCCAACCTGATTCAGATGTACTCGATCCCGCCCGACGCCGTGCGTCAAAAGGCCGCAGCGGCCGTGACGCCCTCAGCGTCCCCCACACAACCGCCATGACCCTGACCCTGGCTGACGTTTACCTGGGATTGGGGGGCAGACAACTGCACCCGATCCTGGCCAGCGTCCCGATCTCCCAGTTCGTCATCGATTCCCGGCAGGTAACGCCGGGAAGCTGTTTTGTGGCGCTTCCTGGTGAACACACCGATGGTCATCGATTCATCGGCGATGCAATCGATCGCGGGGCCATCGCTATTATTGCCGAGCGGCTCGTCGAGCAAGCAGGGCTGGCGCCAGAAGAACGACTGAAGTCGTTACTACCAGGGGCGGGCCTGCGTACGCAGGCATTGCAGCCGAATCTTCAGCCCGCGCCGGCCCAGGTCGATCGACCCTTGCTCTTCCTTGTTGAGAGCAGCCTGGAGGGTCTGCAGCGCGTGGCCGCCCGCTGGCGCACTCGCCATCACCCGCTCGTTGTTGCCATCACCGGCAGCGTTGGCAAGACATCGACCAAGGAGCTAGTGGCTGCGGTTCTGCGCCAACGATCACCCACCCTATGGAGCGCGGGCAATCTCAACAACGAGATCGGCCTGCCGCTCACCCTGCTGCGCCTGGAACAAAAGCACCGTTTTGCCGTGCTGGAGATGGGTTTCTATGTTGAGGGCGAGATTGCTCAGTTGTGCGAGCTGGCCCGCCCCAGCCTGGGAGTCATTACCAACATCGGGCCGATCCATCTGGAGCGAGCGGGAAGCATGGAGGCCATCTTTCGCGGCAAGGCGGAACTGGTGCGGGCGCTGCCGCCGAACGGGTGGGCAATCCTGAATTGGGACGATGACTGGGTGCGGAAGATGGCTGAGTTCAGCCCCGCGCCCGTGTTTCGCTATGGATTGACGCCTGAAGCCGATCTGTGGGCCGATCAGATCGAAAGCGAAGGACTGGAAGGCATCCGCTTTCGCTTCCATCATCGCCAGGAAACCGGCAAAGACGAAGCGCTGCATGTCCATTTGCCTCTGCTGGGCCGCCACGCAGTGCATACAGCCTTGCGGGCAGCGGCCGTGGGGTTGGTGTGCGGCATGGGGTGGGAGGACATCATTCACGGCCTCAGAGATGTCAGCGCCCAATTGCGGATCGAGGTCGCTCCAGGCTGGAACGGCAGCACCCTGATCGACGACACCTACAATGCCAGCCCACCCTCCACCCTGGCCGCGCTCAATTTATTGGCCGATCTTGGCGGTCGCGGTGGGTACACCGGTCGTCGAGTGGCTGTTTTGGGCGATATGCTGGAGCTGGGCAGTTTTGCCGAAAGCGGACACCGGATGGTGGGTGCACGCGCCGCTGATGTCGTTCATATGCTGGTGACCATCGGTCCGCTGTCCGCCTGGATCGGACAGGAAGCGCTGGCGAGTGGACTGCCTGCTGACCAACTGCATCACGTCGATTCGGCTTCTGAAGCGCTGCCGCTTCTCCGTACACTCATCCATGCGGGTGACTACGTGCTCATCAAGGGCTCACGCGCGATGGGCATGGAAGATCTCGCGGCCGGTTTGACCGTGAACTCCTAGCAAGCCCGCAGGCGGTCGCCAGAGCCACACCCAGTGGCTCAGGCCCAGCGCCAACTGACCCATTCAACCTCACCAATGTCCTACTCCCTCACCCTAGGCGCCCTGGCCTTTCTCCTGGCTGTCATCTGGGGCACCCCACTCATTCGTCTGCTCAAACGCCAGCAATTGGGCAAGCGTATCCGTGTGGAAGGCCCGCAGTCGCACCAGGTCAAGGCGGGCACGCCAACGATGGGCGGTATTCTGATCATTCTTCCGGTTGTTCTGATTACCATCGGTCTTAATCTGGCCAATCTGCTTGGCCTGACGCTTATCGGCGCCTCGGTTCTGGTGCCCGTCCTGGCATTGGTCAGCTTCGGCAGCCTGGGAATGCTGGACGATATTGCCGGCGTCCGGCGCCGGCGCGGCGACGCCCAGGGTATGCTGGCGCGCTCGAAGTTCCCAGCCCAGGTCCTGTTGGCCATTGGTCTGGCGTTGGTGATGTATTTCGGACTGGACCTGCACAGCATCGCTTTGCCCACGGTGCCGGAGCGAATCGATATCGACGGCATGTGGATTCCCATCGCCGTCTTCATCATCACGGCCATGGCCAACGCCGTGAATATCACCGATGGTCTGGATGGTCTGGCAGGGTCAATCGCTGCCGTGTGCTACGTCGCTTATGGCGTCATTGCCTTCATCCAGGGACAGGTGTGGCTGGCGGCAGTCTGTTTTACCATAGTCGGCGCCACCTTTGCCTTTCTGTGGTTCAATGCCTACCCCGCCCAAATGTTCATGGGCGATATCGGCAGCATGGCCCTGGGAGCAACACTGGCTGTCGTGGCATTGATGACCGGACAGTGGCTGCTGCTGCCAATTATCGGCTTTCCGTTTGTGGCTGAGACGCTCTCGGTCATCATCCAGGTGGCGTCAGCCAAGCTCAGCCGTCGCTTTCTGGGCCGCGACCTGCGGCCCTTCAAGATGAGTCCTTTGCATCATCACTTCGAGTTGCTGGGCTGGTCGGAGACGCACGTGACCCAGCGCTTCTTCCTGATTGGCCTGCTTTCGGCCATGTTCGGCATTGCCTTGGCACTGCTTTGAAAATGGCATGCGGATCACGCCGGATCGTTTTGCGATGACCCTCTTCACCCTCAGCGAACATTCCTTGGTCGGGAAGACCGTTCTCGTCGCCGGTCTGGCGCGCGAGGGGACGGTAGCCGCGCGTTGGCTGGCCGCGCACGGCGCGCGGGTGGTGGCCAGCGATGTGAAAGCTACGACAAGTCTGGACGACCTGGCGCAGATGGGGGTTGACATCCGCCTTGGCCCGCAGACGCCCGACCTGCTGGAGGGCGTGGATTTCCTGATCGCCAGTCCGGGTATCCCCCAAGACCTGCCCTTATTCCTGGCTGCCGTGCAGCGGGGAATAGCGGTCACGACTGAGACACGGTTGTTTGCCCAGCTTTGCCCGGCGCCACTGCTTGGCATCACCGGCTCCAGCGGCAAGACCACCACCACCACCCTGACCGCCAAAATGCTTGAAAGCTCCGGCTTTCGCACCTGGTTGGGCGGCAACATCGGCGAGCCTCTGTTGGGGCGTGCCGTGCAGATGAAGCCCGAAGATCGAGTTGTGTTGGAGCTTTCCAGCTTTCAGCTTCTGTACTGGGCAGCCGTACCGGGGCAGGAGGCAGGGATCAGCCCGCATGTCGCTGCTATCCTCAACCTGACCCCCAACCATCTCGACCGCCATCCTTCGATGGAGCACTATGCCGCCGCCAAAGCCAATATTCTCGCTTACCAGTCTGAGGGCGACGTGGCGGTTTTGAGCCGTGATGACCCGGTAACGAGCGACTGGGCGGCTTCCGGCCGGGTAAGGGTTGACGCCGGCGTTGGTCAGGAGGCCGTTGCCTTTCCCCTGGCGGGTCGTGTGCTCAGCTTCGGAGTGGACGACTGGCCGGAGGGGGATGGCGCCTGGTTGGGCGATGACGGCTGGGTTTGGCTGCGCTGGCAGGGTGAGGCAAAGGCCATCGTCCATCGGCAGGCAATCAAGCTTCGGGGCGAGCACAATCTGGCCAATGTTCTGGCGGCCTGCTGTCTGGCAACTGCGGCTGGAGCTGCCCCCGAGGCCCTCTGTCAGGTTGCCAGTACATTTACGGGCGTGGAGCACAGACTGGAGTTTGTGCGCCGTCGCAGCGGCGTGTCGTGGATCAACGACAGCATTGCCACTTCACCTGAACGGGCGATGGCAGCGCTGCGCAGCTTCGACGAACCGATCATCCTGCTGGCAGGCGGGCGCGACAAGCATCTGCCCTGGGCAGACTGGGCGGCTGCTGTGCACGCGCGCACGAGGCATGTCATTGTCTTTGGCGAGGCGGCAGGGCTGATCAAATCGGTGTTGTTGCCCTTGCCTGCGGGTAGTCGGGTACAGGCGGTGCACACCGCCGCCGATCTTTCCGCCGCCGTCAGCCTGGCGAGCGCCCTCGCCCGGCCGGACGATGTCGTTTTGCTGTCACCCGGGGGCACGAGCTTCGACGCCTATGTCGATTTTGCCGCCCGCGGGCAGCACTTTCGCGAACTTGTCCTGGCTTTGCCAGAGCCGTGACGTTTCACGTATACCCCAGAACCCCGTCACTTTTCCATTAGCCACCAAACACCCCAGCAGGTCGAGCCCATGAGCGCCTGGAAAACCCGCAGCAATACCCTCATTCCCACCTTCGATTACCCACTGCTCGTGCTGATTGCAGCCCTGGTGTGCTTTGGACTGGTGATGGTGTTCAGCGCTTCCTATGCCTTCGCCTACGTCAACACGGACAATCCCCTCTATTTCTTCGTGCGGCAATTGATTTGGACAGGGCTTGGGGCCGTGGCGCTGGTGATCGCGCTGAGTATCGACTATCGTCTCTGGCGGGATTGGGCGCTGCCAATTATGGGCGTGACGCTGCTGCTGCTGCTGCTTGTTCTGCTGTTTGGCGGTGTCAAGTTTGGCGCCCGCCGCCAATTCTTCGATGGTTCGGTGCAACCCTCCGAAATCGCCAAGTTGGCGATCATCATCTATATCGCCGCCTGGCTCAGTTCTAAAGGCTCGAACTTGCGTCAGGTGAGCTACGGCCTGGCGCCGTTTGCCGTACTTCTGGGGTTGTTGGTTGGTCTCATCCTGGCACAGCCCGATATCGACACGGCGATGATGATCACGCTGACGGCGGTAGCGATGTTCTTCATCGCCGGTGCTGACCTCCTGCAGATGGCCATCCTGGGACTCCTGGGCACTATCACCTTTGCCGGGGTGATTCTTTTCTCCGATCACGCTCGCGACCGCATGGAGATCTTCATCGCGTCGATCGGCAACCCCATTCAAACTCAGAGCTTCCATCTGCGCGAGGCGCTGTATGCTTTGATTGAGGGCGGCGTCTTTGGTCAGGGGCTTGCCAACGGCGTTCACAAGCTTCCTGGCGGCCTGCCTGCCGTCCATTCCGACAGCATTTTCGCCGTGGTTGGCGAGGAACTAGGTTTGGTTGGCACCCTGCTGGTGCTGGCGCTGTTCCTGTTCTTTGCCTACCGGGGCACGCGCATCGCCATGCGGGCGACCGACACGTTTGGCACACTGCTGGCTTTTGGCATCACCACCTGGCTTGTTGTACAAGCGTTCATCAACATGGCCGTGATCACGGCTACCTTCCCTCTTTCCGGCCTACCCCTGCCGTTTTTTAGTTACGGCGGTTCCAGCACGGTCATCAACCTGGCCGCGGTTGGCATCCTGCTCAACATCTCGCGCGGGGGAGGAGGCATCCACTTCGATGCGCTTAATCGTTTCTGGCGGCGGAACCGGCGGTCACGTCTATCCGATTCTGACAACGGTGGACGCGCTGTCGGCGCTGGTCAGCCGCGACGAGCGGCAACCGGCTACGCCCGCACCCGCAAATGAACCGCGCGTGGCCGAGCTTGTCGTGTGTTATGCTGGCACGGCCGATGGCGTGGAAGCTGCGATGGCAGCAGAACGCGGCATCGATTTCGTCCCCATTGCTGCCGGTCAGTTACGTATTCGCAATCCGCTGCAGTTAGCCCGCAACAGCCTCCGACTGGCGCAGGGCGGCCTGCAGGCGCGACGGCTGATACGCGGCTGGCGTCCTGATGTAGTCTTTGTCACCGGTGGTTATGTATGCGCCCCGGTTGTCTGGGCCGCTTATCGCCATCGCATCCCCGTGCTCATCTATCTGCCTGATGTCACCCCTGGTCTGGCTGTTCAACGTCTGGAGCGCTATGCCACTCAGGTTGCGGTCAGCTTTCCCGAAGTGGCAGCCTTCTTCCCCGGTAAGGCCGTCGTTACTGGCTATCCGGTTCGACGCCAGGTCAGCCAGCGAACACTAAGCAAGGAGGATGCCCGGCGGATGTTCGATCTTGACCCCACCCTGCCAACACTGCTCGTCTTTGGCGGCTCGCGCGGCTCGCGTGCCATCAACCTGGCGACGGCAGGCGCTCTGGCTGGTCTGCTGGCGTTTGCTCAAGTGATCCATATCACCGGCGAGCTTGACTGGCCGCAGGCGCGCGAACGGGCAGCTCATCTGGACCCTGACCAGACCCGTCGCTATCGCAGCTTTCCCTATCTGCACGACGAGATGGTAGCTGCTCTTTGCGCCGCCGACCTGGCCGTCGCCCGCGCTGGCGCCTCCACCCTGGGCGAGTTCCCTGCTCTGGGGCTTCCTGCCGTGCTTGTTCCGCTTCCCATTTCCGGCCAGCACCAGCTTCCCAACGCCCGCTATCTGGCTGAGCGCGGCGCTGCACTGATCATCGACGACGCCGATCTGCCCACTCAACTTCTCCACACCGTACGCGAATTGTTCGACCACCCCGACCGCCTGAGCGCCATCAGTCAGGCCAGCGCTGCATTGGCGCGGCCTGATGCGGCCGATCGCATTGCCTCCGCCCTGGTTGCGCTGGCTGAAACTACGGCAGGACGTGTATGAACGACATCGAACGTGTTCTCCTCATGATCCTGTTGCTCGGCGCCTTTGCCGTCGTCGGTTTCCGTCGCGGCTTCAGGGCTGAGCTGGTCAAGTTTGGCTTCATCGTCCTGGGCTTCCTGGTCAGTCAAAAGGAATACCTGGGCGGTGTGATCATCCAAATCGTCAACACCACGTGGTTTTTGTTCCAGATCGCCATCAACGGCGGCATCAGTGCGCTGTTCTCTGGCGGCTTCGACCTTGACAAACTGGAACCCGCCGTAGCCGCTGCCAGTGAGAACAGCCCGCTGATTGCGGCCGATCAGGGCCAAGGTTTCTTGTTTCTCCTCATGGTGTTGTGTTTCGTTCTTGCCTTTGTTGTCAGCGGCCGCGTCAAAAAGAAGTCAAGCCAATTGCTGGGGCTTTTCATGGGTGTGGCAAACGGTCTGCTGTTTGCCTACATCTTTCGCCCCTATCTCTCGGGTACCCCGATTTTGCCGCCCATGACAGCCGAGACGCCATTGGGCGGCATCCTCCAGATTTTCAAGACCACCTTCGCGGTGCTACTCACGCCGTTCATCTGGTTGTACGAAGCGATCGGCGAATGGATCGTGCCGTTGTTTATCATCTTCGTCCTTCTGATCGCTCTACGCAATCTGCGCCCGGCCAAACCGTCGAAGTAGCGGCGGCGTGTCTGCACCAGGAGTCACCACACTGTGGGTCCACTCGAAATCCTCTGGCTGGCGGTTGTCATTTTCTTTGTGTTCGTCGCTCTTGTGCGCGGCTATCCCAAAGAACTGGGCGTCACAACCCTGATTTTTGCCGCGCTCTTCCTGATCACGTTCTTCTTCGACCGCTTTTTACCAGGCATCATCACCCGTATTTCCGATTTCTTTGACCTGACGCCTACGCCTCGAGGGCTGGAGCATTTCTATTCTCTTTTCTACAGCCTCGTGTTTCTGCTGATCGTCTTTTCGGCCTATGCCGGCCAGACCTTTGCTTTCGAGGGTACGCCCCGGAGAGGAGCCGAGGGCTTCTTCATCAGCATGTCGGTGGGATTGCTCAACGGCATTCTGGTGGCAGGGACCTTGTGGTATTTTCAGGATAAGTACAACTACCCCAGCGCCGATTTCAAATGGCCTTCCGGGAACCCGGTCTTTCTCACACTTCCCCTGACGCCTCTTGCCGACAAACTCAGTGACCTGCTGCCCCCTTATGTGCTGGATCCCATCTTCTGGGGGGCGTTGCTGATGGTCATGCTGATCGCCCGCGTACGCAGGTAGAGGAGGAGGATTGGCGATCCTCCCCTGCTCTCCAATCCTCCCTCTCACATCATACAAGTTGCCATGTTCTGGACAGACCTCTTCACGCTCCCACCACACCAACGCCCACACCACCGGCTGCACTTGATCGGGATAGGCGGCGCTGGTCTGGCCCCTATCGCCAGCGTTTTGCTGGAGATGGGTTTTCAGGTCAGCGGCAGCGACCAGACCCTCTCGGAGCGGACGGCGGCCCTGGCGCAGGCAGGCGCGGCCGTGAGCCAGGGTCATCACGCCAGCCATCTACAAAGTTCTGACACTCCGAACCTGCCTGATCTCGTTTTGATTTCGTCGGCGGTGCCAACCTCGAACGCCGAATTGGCGGCTGCGCACGCGGCTGGCATCCCTGTTGTCAAGCGCCAGGACTTGCTGGGACCGCTCACTGCCGGCCGCAAAGTGATTGCCGTCGCGGGAACGCATGGAAAAACGACCACAACCGGCATGATCGCCCATCTGCTGGCCCATAGCGGCTATGCACCTGGCTATATTATCGGCAGCACGTTGCCCGACCTCGGCGCCAGCGCGCTCGGCTCCGGTCCTTACTTCGTCATCGAAGCGGATGAATATGACGATGCTTTCCTGGGTCTTCATCCTGACCTCATTGTCCTCACGAACATCGATTGGGATCACCCAGACTGCTTCCCTACGGCCGACGCCTACGAAAGCTCGTTTCGCAGGTTCGCAGACACCTTGCAGCCCGGCGGCCATGTCGTGTACTGCTATGACGATCCCATCCTGCGCGCACTCGCTTCCGAACAGGAGGGCAGCAGGTGGCACGGCTATGGCAGTCGTTCGGCAGCCGGGTGGGTGGTGCAACGTATCGAGATCGGCAAAGGGTGGACAACGTACGATCTGCGCCTCCCTGGCGGCGGCGTGCAGCCCGTGTGTGTAGCGGTTCCGGGGCTGCACAACGCGCTGAACAGCGCTGCCGCCCTGGTTGCCGCCACGCTGATCGGCATCCCTGTCGCCAAGGCTGCACCTATACTGGCCGGCTTTCGTGGGGCTGGCCGGCGCTTCGAGGTCAAGGGTGAGGCGAACGGAGTGCTGATCGTGGATGACTATGCCCACCACCCCACGGAGATTCGCACCACGCTGGCGGCAGCCCGCGCCGTCTACCCGGAGCGGGAGATTTGGGCGGTGTATCAGCCCCATACCTACAGCCGCACACGGGCCCTGCTCGATCGCTTCGATGGCGCTTTCGCCGCCTCAGACCATGTGCTCGTCACCGACATCTATGCGGCGCGTGAACCAGAGGATGTAAGCGTCACCCCCGCCCAGGTTGTAGCCGCCAGCCGCCATCCGCAGGCCCAGATCTCTGGCACGCTGGCTGCTACCCTGGGCACGCTGGCGGCGAATATCCGTCCCGGCAGTCTTGTCATCATCCTCAGCGCTGGCAACGCCACCGACCTGGCGCCGGCCCTGTTGGAGCAGTTGGCAGCGTGCGCCCGGGACGGCGCCAGCGACCACGGATAGGCAGAACGCACGCAACAGCCTCTGCATTTGGGTCATCCATGCCACTCTCCCCAGCCCTCCTTGCTGAGCTTTCACCCTTTGGACGCCACGGCGTGCAAAGGGATGTGGCGCTGGCGCCTTTTACCAGCTTTCGGATTGGCGGCGCTGCCGAGGCCTTGCTCACTGTCCAGCACGGCGACCATCTGGCGGCTGCCCTGAATGTGTTATGGCGGTGGGAGACGCCGGCGCTGGTGCTGGGGGGCGGCTCGAATGTCCTGATCAGCGATGCCGGGATAGCCGGACTGGTCATCCTCAATCAGTGCCGTCAGATCAAATGGCCGGAACGCGACGGCGGTGGCGCCAGCAAAACGACTGAAGTCGTTACTACGGTCGTTACTACGGTCGTTACTGCGGAGAGCGGCGCCGCGCTGGCCGGTCTGGCCCGCAATGCAATCAAGCGAGGGTTGGGCGGGTTGGCCTGGGCCGTGGCCATCCCTGGTTCGGTGGGAGGCGCTGTGGTGGGCAATGCCGGCGCCCACAACGGTTGCCTTGCCGATAACCTGCTTAGCGCCAGTTTGTGGGAAAATGGACATGTGCAGGAGACACAGGCGGCGGACTTGGGCTTTGCCTATCGTCGCAGCCGTTTGAAGCCCGTTGTTGCCGACTCTGGAAGGCTGGCGCCTGGCCCGACCGTGCTGGCAGCTACCCTCCGTCTCTGGCCTGATCCTGACGGAAGTGACGCCGCCCGCGCCGAGACTTTTATCGAACATCGCCGCCGCACCCAGCCAGTTGACAAAAGCGCTGGTTCCATCTTCAAGAACCCCGAAGGCGACTACGCCGGTCGTCTCATCGACGCCGCCGGGCTGAAAGGTCATGCGGTTGGCGGCGCCAGCGTCAGCAGCCTGCACGGCAACTTCATCATCAACAACGGCGACGCTACGGCTGATGATGTCGTGCGCCTGATGGATCACATTCGCCAGACGGTCCATGATCGCTTCGGCATCCTTTTGGAACCGGAGATTCAGCTATTAGGCGATTGGCAAACGCGAAACGTGAAGGGCGTCGAGCACAACGCTTGAATCCCTTGCCACCCCTGCCACTCTTGTCACCCTCTCATCTTGTCACCCATGTCTAAGCGTCTCCGTATTGCCGTGTTGTTTGGTGGTCGATCTGGCGAGCACGATGTCAGCCTGATGAGCGTGCAGTCGGTGTTGGCCGCGCTCGATAAAGATCGCTACACCATCATTCCGATTGGCATCGACAAGGCAGGGCGTTGGCTTTTTGCCGATGACCCGTTGGAACAGCTTGTGACCGGCGGCAGCGCTCCCGAAGATGGCCCACTGTGGCCGGCTCCCGGCGATCTCGCTGGCGTCGATGTCGTGCTGCCAGTGCTGCATGGCACCTATGGCGAAGATGGCACCCTTCAAGGTTTGCTGGATTTGGCTGGCATCCCCTATGTGGGGTGCGGCGTCCTCGGCTCGGCCCTGGCGATGGATAAGGCTGTGGCAAAACGGGTGTTCGCCGCCCACGGCCTGCCGGTTGCACCCTGGGAACTGGTAATGCGCGGCGAGTGGGAAGCCAATCGCGCGGCGGTGCTCGACCGGCTCGAGACTGCCCTTCGCTATCCCATGTTTACCAAGCCCGCGAATCTCGGTTCGAGCGTCGGCATCTACAAAGTCCAGAACCGGGCCGAGTTGGCTTCTGGTTTGGAAGAGTCAGCGGCCTATGACCGCAGGGTTGTCGTCGAACAGGGCGTCCCACATGCCAGAGAGATTGAGGTGGCAGTCCTGGGTAACGACGACCCTATCGCATCACTCCCCGGCGAGATTCTGCCCAGTAGCGAGTTCTACGATTACGCCGCTAAGTACCTGGATGGCGCCAGCCGCGAGGTTATTCCTGCTTCCTTGACGGATGAACAGACGCGGTTGGTACGCGACCTGGCCGTTCAGTCCTTTCTGGCAGTGGATGCTAGCGGCTTGAGCCGTGTGGACTTTTTGCTGGATGGTGAAAGCGGTGAGTTGTACTTGAACGAGATCAATACCATGCCTGGGTTTACCAACATTAGCATGTATCCCAAGCTGTGGGCAGCCAGCGGACTGCCCTATCCCCAGCTTCTCGATCGTCTGATCGAGCTTGCCCTTGCCCGGCATGCTGACCGGGCCCGCAATCGTACGACCCGATAACGGCGAACATGCCCGGCTATTATCGCAGCAGCCCCGACCACAAGCAGAACCAGCCTCCGCCGAGAAGACGCGGCGCGCCAGGTCGAGCTACGCGGCGCCCCGTGCGTGGCCGGCTCCCGCTGCGGCGCCGCTTTGGTTTTCCATCGTTGCCTGTGCTCAATCCGCGCACGTTGACAAAAACTGCGCCTCCTCCCGCTGAGACGCCTGTTCGGACGACATCGCTTGCTCCCACCCGCCAGCGTATGCGCCGGTGGGTGGGCCACCGTTGGCGCGCAAGAGCGTGGAATCTGAGCCATGCTCTTGCCGGGCTCTTGCTGGCGCTTGGGTTGGCCTGCCTGGTCTATGTGTTCACCGATCTGGGCTTCTATGTCTATGGCGCCGATGTCAAGACGATGCGTTATGCTTCCCCAGTTGTGGTGTATCAGCAGGCAGGCGTCGAGGGCTTTAGCGCCTTTTTCGTGCAGCCGGCTGCTGTCAGCGAGCGCGTGCGCCAGCTGCCAACGATCCAGTCGGCAGTTGTTCGGGTACGCTTACCGAACCGGGTGACCATCGAGGTGATCGAGCGTGAACCGGTGCTGCTCTACCAGGTGCAGGCAGAGACGTTTTGGGTGGATGCCCAGGGTTTCCTGATGCCGGCAGCCGACGCCCGTGAGGATCTGGTCAAGCTGATCGATGACTCGTCCTCAGCGCAGGTTGACCCCCAGCGTGTCGATCCCTCACTTTTGCATGCCATCCAGCAGATCAGGCGCGACCTGCCTCAGATCGATACGTTCCGCTATCAAGAACCGTTCGGCATGTACTTCTTCAGCCCCGAAGGATGGCGGGTCCTTCTCGGCGAGGCCAAGACGATGGACTCGAAGCTGCTGAGCTGGGCAGCCTTGCGCCAGGATCTGCTGCGGAAGAAGGCCACGGTCCAGGAAGTCGATTTGCGATACCAACACCCTTATTGGCGGTAGTGGCAAGTCGCAGGTGGCGGGTGGTTTAGTATGACCGCTCGACACCATCATTCGTAGTCCGTAATCACTACTGTGTCAGAATTCATCACTGCCATCGACGTTGGCACAACCAAAGTCTGTACTTTCATCGCCGAACTGACGCCAGAGAGCGGCGGCCATGCCGGCGAACGCGGTGGGTACACCGCAGGTGGGCTGCGTCTGCTGGGCGCCGGCCAGTCGCGCAGCCAGGGCTTGCGTAAGGGCGTCGTTGTCAACGTCCCCGCTGCCACCCAGGCCATCGCCGAATCCATCGAGCAGGCCGAGCACGATGCCGGGGTGACAGTGCGCAGCGCCTATGTTGGCATTGTTGGCGGGCATATCGGCTCGCACAACGGCGTCGGCGCGGTGGCCATCCCGCGCGGGCGCAGCATCACCCAGCAAGATGTCGAACGCGCCCTCGATGCGGCGCGAGCTATCCCCATTCCCAGCGATCGCGAGGTCATTCACACCATCGCGCGCAATTTCACGGTGGATGCACAGGAAGGGGTGCTGGAGCCGGTGGGGATGCATGCATATCGACTGGAAGTGAACGCACACATCATTACGGGCGCGGCCACAGCTATCCACAACCTGGTCAAGTGCATTCAGAGCAATGGGGTGACGATCGACGAATTGGTGTTAGCGCCGCTGGCCAGCGCCGAGGCGGTGCTGACCGAGGAAGAGCGTGATCTGGGGGTTGCTGTGGTCGATGTGGGCGGCGGCACGAGCGATATCGCTGTTTACCTGGGTGGGTCTGTCTGGTTTACCTCCGTAGTCGAAGTCGGCGGCGACAACTTCACGCGCGATCTGGCCTTTGGCTTGCGGGCGCCGTTCGAGGCGGCCGAGGGCCTGAAGATCAAGTACGGCCATGTTCTTCCCGACTGGGTGGCGGCGGACGAGATGATCAATACGCGCTCGTTTGGCGACGCCCAGACCCAGGCCATCCCCCGCCGCTACATCGCCGAAATCCTGGAGGCGCGCGGGGAGGAGGTGTTCCAAGATATTCTGCGTGAGATCAAGCGCTCCGGCTATGATGGCTTGCTGCCGGCCGGAATGGTGCTGACCGGCGGCACAGCGCAGATGCAGGGTCTGAAGGAACTTGGCCGGCATCAGCTTCAGCTTCCTGTGCGCACCGGGATGCCCAACAGCATTGCCAATGCCCAGCGCCAATGGCTGACACCCGCCCATGCCACCGGCTTAGGGTTGCTGTCCTGGGCGCAGCGGCATGGCCCCACCGAAGGCTATCGATCCTCCTTCGCTTTTGCGCAGCGATTGCGGGAATGGCTGCGAAATCTGCTGCCAGGTTGAGAGGGATCTTCGGCGATGCGTGGCGGCGGTGGGTACACCGATGGAACATTGCAGGCACATCGCACATATCGCTCTCTCTGCCTCTGGCGGCGATTTTGCGCCCTGACCAACTACCGTTAAGATTCCGCCCATAGCATCTCAGGTGCTGGTTCCTAAGGTGTACGCACCGCCTGCGGTGTAGCCACCGCCTCCCCCAAAGAACCCAATTTTCAGGAGCATATCTATGACTAGATCGTCCAAGCAGTATGTTGAGAACCTCGCCCAGATCAAGGTGATTGGCGTTGGCGGCGCTGGCGGCAACGCCGTCAATCGCATGATCCAGGAGGGCATCCAGGGCGTCGAGTTCGTTGTCGTCAATACCGATGGCCAGGCACTGATGTTGGCCGAGGCGCCGCTGCGGGTGCGAATTGGCGATAAGTTGACCAAAGGATTGGGTTCCGGCGGCAACCCGGACATCGGCCAGAAGGCGGCCGAGGAATCCGGCGAGGAATTGAAGGAACTCCTCAAGGGCGCCGACATGATCTTTGTCACAGCGGGTCTGGGCGGCGGCACCGGTACGGGCGCAGCCCCGGTGATTGCCCGACTGGCGCGCGAGACCGGAGCTTTGACCATCGGCGTGGTGACGAAGCCGTTTACCTTCGAGGGAACGCGGCGGCGGCAACTGGCCGAAGAAGGCGCCGCCAATCTCTCGCAGCATGTGGATACGCTGATCGTGATTCCGAATGACCGTCTTTTGCAGATTGTGGACAAGCGTGCGAGCGTCCAGCATGCCTTTGCGACCGCCGATGACGTGCTCCGGCAGGGTATCCAGGGTATCAGCGAGTTGATCACGATCCCGGGCCTGATCAATCTGGACTTTGCGGATGTGCGGACGATCATGAGCGAGGGCGGCGCCGCTCTGATGGCGATCGGCGTTGGCAAGGGCGAGAATCGCGCCCAGGACGCAGCCGAAGCGGCGATTCATTCGCAATTGCTCGATATCAGCATCGAAGGCGCGCGCGGAATCCTGTTCAACGTCACCGGCGGGGCAGACATGAGCCTGTTCGAGGTCAACGAAGCTGCCGAGATCATCCGCCGCACCGCCCATCCTGATGCCAACATCATCTTTGGCGCCGTGCTGGATCCCAGTCTGAAGGACGAGTTGCGGATCACGGTGATTGCCACCGGTTTCGACGCTGCGCATACCCGCCCGCAGCCGTCTATCTCCATCCCGCTGCCGCGGCCGGCGTCCATGCCTGCACATCAGCCGCAGCAGGCTGGCAGCCAGACGCCCGGCGGCTACGAGATACCGCCCTTCCTTCGCCGCGCCCGCGGACAGCAATAGGTCGAATCGGCTTCTGAGCCATGCCTGGCAGATCGGGGGATCTGTCAGGCATGCGTGTGTCATCGAGACGGGCCGCTTGCCCGGACGATCGTCGGATTCCGGCGCTCTGCCATCACGTCAGCCGCGCATCGTATTGGCGGGCGCTGCTAACCTTGTATCGGCATCGTTCAGAATCAACCTTAAAATTCCTGTCTGGAGCATACTTTCCAAACGGCACACTCTCAGACAGTTTCGCCGCCCTGCAGCGATGCAATGGGATCATTAATCACTGCTTTGACATCGGCTATGGCAGCTCTTCCAGGTTGGCGTATGGGAGAGACCATGTTACACTCGCTGTTCCCCTCACTACCGCTAGTAGGTAAATGCGGTTAAACCACTATATATTGTATTGCTGACTTATCGCATCGCCGGTGAAATGATCCAGTTCCGGCGGATTGAAAGTCAGCTCGCGACTCCGGTGCATCGACGGCTGGCCTAACCATGAAGTGCCCCCACTGCAGTTTCGATCAATCACGCGTCATCGATACGCGCGAATCAGGCGATGGCATTCGCCGGCGCCGCGTCTGTTCGCATTGCGGCGAGCGCTTCACGACCTACGAACAGGTGAGCACGGCGGTGCAGATAGTGAAGAGCGATGGCCGTCGTGAAGGATTCGACCGCACCAAGCTGCTCAACGGCATCCGCATGGCCTGCGCCAAGCGCCCCATTGCCATGGCTGATCTGGAGAGAATCGCTGACCAGGTGGAAGAGCATGTTCATGGCACCGGTAAGGCGGAGATTCCCAGCAAGATGATCGGGAATATGGTGCTGGAGCGCCTGAAGGCCATCGACCCTGTTGCCTATATTCGCTTTGCCACCGTCTACCTGGACTTGCCCGACCTGGAGGCCGTACAGGTCGAGATGGATCGGCTGATGGGACGAAACTGAAGAGGAGTGATAAGTACCATGACCGACCTAACCCGCGCCAAAACCACAGTTGTTGCAGCCTCTCATCCCGAATATGTGCGTGATGATGTCATTCGTCTCTCGGCCAACAGTTTGGAGGTGCTCCGGCGCCGATACCTGCGCAAGGGCCTGGACGGTAAGACGATGGAGACGCCGGCGCAGATGTTCTATCGCGTGGCCAGCCACTTGGGCGCAGCCGAGGCCGAATTCGGAGGTAGCGCCGAGAAGGCGACGCGGACGTTCTACGATTTGTTGACCAGCCTGCGATTCTTTCCCAACTCTCCCACCTTTACGGGCGCGGGGACGCCGCTGGGTCAGTTGGCTGCCTGCTTTGTGTTGCCGGTCGAGGACGACATGGGGAAGCACCCCGACGGCATTTTCCAGACTTTGCGCAACGCGGCCTTGATCCAGCAGACGGGCGGCGGCAATGGCTTTGGCTTTGGTCGCCTGCGCCCGCGTGGGGACAAGGTGCTTGCCTCAGCCGGCGCCGCCACCGGACCGGTAGGCTTCTTGGAGGCTTATGACAAAGCCTTTGGCGTGATCGCCCAGGGCGGCACGCGGCGGGGCGCCAATATGGCTGTATTGCCGGTCCATCATCCCGATATCGAAGAATTCATCACCTGTAAAGCTGAGGAAGGCAAAGTCGCGAATTTCAACATTTCAGTTGGCGTGACCGACGCCTTCATGCGAGCGGTGCGCGATGATGATGAGTTCGACCTCGTCAACCCGCGTGATGATAAGGTCTGGCGCACGGTGCGCGCCCGCGACCTGTTCGATAAGATCGCCACCTTCGCCCATCATAATGGCGAACCAGGCGTTTTGTTCCTGGATGAGGCGAACCGCACGAATCCGGTGCCCCATCTCTATGAGCTGGAGGCTACGAATCCGTGCGGCGAGCAGTACCTCGGACCTTACGAGAACTGCTGCCTGGGCTCGATCAATCTGGCGCAGCATCTGACAGAAGCCGGCGCTATCAACTGGGATCTGTTGGAGAAAACGGTTGCCGATTGCACGCATTTTCTCGACAACGTCGTCCAGGCTAATTCCTATGTGCCGGCGGTGCCCCAATTGCACGAGGCCGCCCATCGCGTCCGGCGCATTGGGCTGGGCATCATGGGTCTGGCGGATGTGATGTATGCCGTGGGCGTCCGCTATGGCTCGGAAGAAGCGCAGGATCTGGCGGGTCAGATCATGGAGTTCGTGCGCTACCACAGTATGCGTGCTTCTGTCGAACTGGCGCGTCATCGGGGTCCGTTCTCTGCTATCCGCGGTTCGATCTACGATCCGGGCAACCTGCAGTGGACGCCGCCTACGCCGCTTCAGCCGTACGCACGTGATTTCGGTCGCCCCCAATTGAACTGGGACGCCATCGTGGCTGGGATCAAGGCGCATGGCATCCGTAATGGCGCGCAGACGACTATCGCTCCCACCGGCACCATCGGCACCGTCACCGGCTGCGAAGGCTACGGCTGCGAGCCAGTCTTTGCCCTTGCCTATACGCGCTATGTGAAAGAAGCAAGCGGCGACGTTGCTTTGCCCTACGTAAGCCCGTTGTTCGTGCGGGCGCTGGACGAAGCCGGCGTCGTGGGTGAGAATCGGCGTCGCATCGTCGATGAGATTCTGCACACCGGCACCTGCCAGCAGATCGGCGAACTGCCGGCGAACATCCTGCACGCCTTCGTGGTCAGCCAGGATATCACACCCGAAGAGCATGTGCGGATGCAGGCCGCCCTGCAGCGATTTGTCGATAACAGCATCTCGAAGACGGTCAATTTTCCGCCCGAAGCGGACGTGGAGGATGTCAAGACCGCCTACCGCCTGGCCTGGGAGCTTGGTTGCAAGGGGATTACGGTCTATGTCACAGGCAGCCGGCAAGAGGTGGTGCTGGAGACCAAGGCAACTGCCGAAGCCAAGAGCAAGCAAAATGGGACCGGAGGCGGCCCAGGGAACGAAGCCGCAACGGGCGCGTCCACCCACCGAGAGACCGAGGCTCTGCCTATTCCGACGCGCAAACGCCGCTCGACCCGGCTCCACGGCTACACCTATCGCCAGCCAACACCGCTCGGCACTGCCTATATTACCGTCAATCACGACGAGCACGATGAGCCGTTCGAGGTCTTCCTGAATGTTGGCAA
>JACDJB010001266.1_pt1 | contig 21087 bp, 24 predicted proteins | sample 7454121 | NCBI WGS metagenome assembly JACDJB01 (sample SAMN14253290, study PRJNA609438) | sludge metagenome | isolation source: sludge after 25d culture with pyrite | collected 2018-12-20
CCCTCCCACGATACAAACACAATAAAGTTATCATAAAAAAAAGAAAGAATCAAGAAGTTCTTGATCCTCATAATTTTTCCACTTGGATAAAATCTAACTCAACAGGTGTTTCACGTCCAAACATACTTACTAAGACACGTACTGTCTGTTTGTCGTTTTGAACCTCTTCCACAATTCCTATCATGTTGGTAAATGGTCCCGCTTTAACACGTACTGATTCATTAATACTCAAGTCAATCATAGGCTTCTGTTCCACTATTCCCATAGTAGCCAAAATATGATCAGCTTCTTCTGGAAGGAGGGCGATCGGCTTTGCACCCGAGCCCGTTGAACCAACAAAACCTGTCACTCCTGGAGTATTACGAACCACGTACCACGAATCATCAGTCATGACCATTTCAACAAGTACATAGCCAGGGAATACTTTGCGAGAGACAGTTTTCAATTTTCCGTTTTTCATCTCGGTTGCTTCTTCAACTGGGACTACTACACGGAAAATTTTGTCGGTCATCTCCATGGATTCCACTCTTTTTTCAAGGTTGGCTTTTACCTTATTTTCATAGCCAGAGTAAGTATGAACGACATACCATCTTTTTTCCATGTTTTAGGGCAACCCTTCCCCCCTATACCAAAAATGATTAGCGCAAGATTAAATCAACGATTGCTTGTAAGCCTAAATCAAGTAAGTAAAAGAAGATGCCAATTAAGATCACAGTCACTAGAACAATGATCGTATAGCTTGTCAATTCCTTACGATTGGGCCAACGCACCTTTTTTAATTCTTGCCAACTATCTTTAAAAAAATTACCAGTTCTTTTAAAACCAGAGCCAATACGTGCTAAAAATCCCACGGTAACACCCCCAAATCATGCAAATCAGTTCAATATTTTATCTCAGCGGTGTTAACTAATACTCCCACTTCTTAAGCGGGAGATAAGTGCCACCAAGCTTCGAAATAAGTGCAACTAAGTTTCATATGGAGTTACACAGAAGACTTGCATTGCGTAGTATGCAATGCTTAGTCGAAATTGGTTCGGTACGACAAACTCCATCCGAAACAAGTTTTCTTTATCTTGTTTCGCGATGGGTAGTATGGTCATTACAGAATTTGCAGTATTTTTTTGTTTCAAGACGATCTGGATGTAACTTTTTATTTTTGTTCGTTGAATAGTTACGTTGTTTGCATTCTGTGCAAGCTAAAGTAATGATTACGCGCATGATGACACCTCCCGAATCCTAATTCTATCTAATAGAAAACTTAAGTATAAACCAAGTCTTCAGTCGTAAGCATGCGTAGTTTTTCAAGTAGAATCACTCAATTTGATGAATACCCCTAAAACTTTAACATAATCCAATAGTAGTGTCAATGAGAATTCAGAAAAGGAATCTTTACTTATTGGATACATTAAGCGTGCTTAACGATACAATAAAACACCAGTAATGTGAGACTGGTGTTTCGATAGGTTTAATCTATGTACTTCTACTATAGCTTTCCTATGAATTCTCGTACCTCAAGATAGCGTTCTAATTTACGTTTGACACGTTGCAATGCATTGTCAATTGATTTGACGTGGCGATCTAAATCTACTGCAATTTCTTGGTAGGAGCGTCCATCTAAATAGAGCATCAATACCTTTTTCTCTAAATCACTTAATATTTCACTCATCTTATATTCTATATCTACGTATTCTTCGCGGTTAATAATTAGTTCTTCAGGATCCGTCACTTTGGAGCCCCCGATTATGTCGAGTAACGTTCGATCAGAATCTTCATCATAAATAGGCTTGTCCAACGAGACATATGAATTCAGAGGGATATGCTTTTGACGGGTTGCGGTTTTAATCGCAGTGATCATTTGGCGGGTAATACAAAGTTCTGCAAAGGCTTTAAACGAGGTGAGCTTGTCCTCTTTATAATCACGAACTGCTTTAAAGAGTCCAATCATCCCTTCTTGGATAATATCCTCACGGTCTGCACCTATGAGAAAGTAGGATCGTGCCTTGGCTCTGACAAAGTTGCGATACTTATAAATTAAGAACTCGAGAGCCACACCTTGCCCGTCACGAACTATGTCGACAACTTCTTCGTCCGACAAATTTTCATATTTTGTAAATTCTACATTCACATCGTGACTCAACCTTTTCCCCCTGCCCCCGTATGAAAGTTATGCTTATTATACTTTATGTAAACATTGCAGTCAATGCATTTCGGCTTATTTACGCCTCCATTGTTCAAATTTTTTTACTATTTCGTCATTAAGGCTATCACTTAGTGTTAGTTTTGGTGATTCCAAGCTTTTTCTCACTTTTTCCGTGATTTTTGTCTGGCTCTTCTCAATTTCAATCGACAATTCACGTGCAGATAGTCGGAGTGCCCCTTGGGCAAAAACGACCCATTGCTCCGTCCGATCCGATGAAGCGACTTCAATATGATTTCTTTTCGTTTTGAGTTCCTTTACGAGCCGCTCTATACGTTCATCGGCCGTCTCATTCTCCGCTGTATAATAAATGAGTAATCGTTTGTTTTTGTAGCTTTTACCTCTACCAGATACTTGATATGCATCAAACACAACAATCACCTTTTTACCTGTATAGGATTGATAGTCGGCTAAATAATCGAGTAATCGTCTTCTCGCCTCTTCTAAGCTCTCATTGTTTTTGATTATTTGCAGCTCTGGCCAATCTCCGATAATGTTATACCCATCGACAATCAGAATCTCCTCCATAGGTAGCACCTTATTTTACAGGAAGGCGTTGGCGTAATACCTCATACATCAAGATCGCAGAAGCAACGGAGGCATTCAGTGAGGTTACCTTGCCGATCATCGGAAGCTTGAGTAAGGAGTCACATTTTTCTCGAATCAGACGACTGATCCCTTTTCCTTCACTACCGATTACTAGCACGACAGGTGATGTAAAGTCTCCACTTCGATAATCAAGCTCGGCAGAGGCATCTGTGCCAAAAACCCAATATCCCCGTTCTTTCAGATCATCAATGGTTGAGGCTAAATTCGTTACGCGACAAACAGGGACATATTCAATTGCTCCAGCTGATGCTTTGGCGACTACTTGTGTAAGACCTGTTGCTCGTCGCTTCGGAATGATCACTCCATCAACGCCACTTGCATCCGCTGTACGCAAGATGGATCCTAGGTTATGTGGGTCCTCAATTCCGTCTAATAGGAGTAAGAATGGAACTTTACCGTTTTTGCCAACCTGCACTACGACATCTTCATATTCTGCATATTCATAGGCTGCGATAAAGGCAGCAACACCCTGATGATTTTTAGTTTCAGTTACTTGATCAAGTTTTGCTCTTGGCACCTGACTGACTATGATGCCGCGTTGCTTTGCTTCATCATAAATAGACTGTACCGCCTGCGGCTTACTACCTTCAGCAATCCAGATCTTATTGAGCTCTCGACCCGAGCGTAACGCTTCAATTATAGGATTTTTTCCATAAATGATCTCTTCCATTGACTAAGCAACCTCCTAATTAAGAATGGGTATATTCTGTCATTGCCGTTTCGATAATATAGTGAAGACGGTCCGATTCTCCGAGTAAGTATAAAAAGCCAATGAGCGCTTCAAAGGCAGTTGCCTTATGATAATCTGCAGGATTTGCATTTTTAGGCATCGTACCCGATTTGGCATTGCGACCACGTCGTACGATACTTTGCTCTTCCTCAGTAAGTCGATCATAGAGTAACTTCAATTGCTCTGCCTGAGCCTTTGCAGAAACAAATTGCGTCGCTGTACGGTGAAGCATATGCGGCTTGATTTCACCTCTCGCTAACAAGTACTGTCTAACATACACCTCATAAATGCTATCACCAATATAAGCTAAGGCAAGTGTATTCATTTGGCGTGGATCACGCTCCACTTCGTAAATCGACGCAGATATTTTTTTCATGACCTAGGACTCCCTTCGCCAACGAACCCCCTGTGGCGTATCTTCGAGTATAATCCCCTTAGCCTTTAGTGAATCTCTAATCTCATCAGCACGTGCAAAATCACGATCAATCCGCGCTTGGTTCCGAGCAGCGATCAATTCTTCAATCTCCTCATCGAGCAGTGCATCCTCTGCTTCAAGTTCAATACCTAACACATCTGTGAGTTCTGTAAATAGCTGCAAATAAGCTGCAAGCTCTGCCTTGCTATAAACTTGTCCTGCGATATACGTATTGACGATGCGTGTCAGCTCGAACAGAACTGCAATTGCATCCGCTGTATTAAAATCATCATCCATCCGCTCAATAAATTGAGCACGGAGATCGTTTAGGCTTTGAGATAGTTCCTCTTTTACTGCTCCCTTTTCATCAACAGCATACAGCTTTAAAAGATGTTTTAGATTGAAAACTGAAGTGCGGATGCGCTCGAGTCCGTTTTTAGCTGCTTCTAAAATATCCGGACTATAATTGATCGGATTACGGTAATGAGTACTTAAGTAAAAGAAACGGATCACAGGTCCACCGAATGCCTCAACGGCATCTCGTACTAGAATAAAATTACCGAGCGACTTTGACATCTTCTCATTATCAATGTTGACAAATCCATTATGCATCCAGTAGTTTGCAAGTGTTTTACCAGTTAACCCCTCTGATTGGGCAATCTCATTCTCGTGATGTGGGAAGCAGAGATCCCTACCTCCGCCATGTATATCAAATGTTTCACCTAAATACTTCATAGACATCGCCGAGCACTCAATATGCCAGCCCGGTCTTCCTTTGCCCCATGGACTATCCCATGCGATTTCACCAGGCTTAGCTTGCTTCCACAATGCAAAATCAAGTGGATTTTCTTTATCCTCATCAATCTCTACACGTGCTCCCGATTGAAGGTCGTCAACCGATTGTCGTGATAGCTTGCCATAATCTTTAAACTTAAGGACACGATAGTATACATCCCCATTAACCTCGTAGGCCATGTCCTTCGCAATCAACCCCTCGATAAAAGCAATAATCTCTGGGATATGCTCCGTAACTCGCGGATTCACCTGCGCTGGCTTGATCCCTAGTGACTTTTGATCAGTAAGATACTCATTAATATACTTATCGGCTACATCAAGAACCGTAATCCCTTGCTCGTTAGCCACTCTGATCATTTTGTCATCTACATCAGTGAAGTTATGCACGTATGTTACTTGATAGCCACGGTATTCTAAATATCTTCGAATTACGTCAAAGACTACGGTCATACGTCCATTCCCAACATGAATAAAATTATAAACCGTCGGACCGCAGGCATACATACGCACCTTACCCTCTTCAATTGGCGTAAATGCTTCCTTCTCCTTCGTTAGCGTGTTATATAGTACAATCGACATCCGGATCACTCCTCGTTATGTTCTTGCTTTTCTTGCTTTAATCGTCGAATCTCTTCTTTTAATAGCTTAATCTCATTCTCTAGACTGTCGCATACATCCATAACTGGATCGGGTAAATTTGTCTGATCGAGATCTTTTACACGTACACCATTCTTAATAATCACCTTACCTGGAATCCCTACAACTGTAGAATGCGGCGGCACTTCTTTTAACACAACTGAGCCTGCGCCAATTTTCGCATAATCACCTACTGTAATTGAGCCCAACACTTTGGCTCCTGAAGCAATGAGCACATTGTGCCCAATGGTGGGATGACGCTTTCCCTTCTCCTTGCCTGTTCCACCTAATGTAACTCCTTGGTAGATCGTAACATCATCGCCGATTTCACATGTTTCACCGATGACAACACCCATGCCGTGGTCGATAAATAATCGCCGACCAAGCTTGGCTCCTGGATGGATTTCGATACCTGTGAAAAATCGTGTCATTTGTGAAATCAAACGTGCGAGTGTAAATAATCTCCGCTTCCATAACCAGTGTGCGAGCCGATGGCCCCAAATCGCATGTACCCCTGAATACGTAAGGAAAACTTCAAAACGGCTACGAGCCGATGGATCTTGATCAAGTACAGTTTGTATATCTTCTTTCATTCGCTTATACATAGTAATCAACCTTCTTCATAATTCGCTTTTTTATTGAACTGAATTAAAACGAGAGAACCCCTGATCAAATAACAAAACCGCCTCCGAAAGATCAGAGACGGTGAATTCCGCGGTTCCACTCTGCTTAAATCTGTAGCATATACCTACAGATTTCGCTTGAATCCCGTAACGAGGGAGGACGGTCCAAATCTACTTGCGTTCTGTCAAATCTAGTCTTTTATTTGACTCCAAGTACATAAAAATATGATTCATGCACTTTGGCTTTCGAATGGACGGCTCACAGGGGCATTTCGGAGAATGACTTTCAGGTTGCTCTCAGCATCTGCAACCCTCTCTGGGGAAAACCTACTTCTCTTACTCTCCTGATCATCGCATGTATTATTATTTACAATCCTATAACTTTTACGCTTATTGCGCAAGCCACTGATCGATCCTTTGCAGTACGCGATCTTTGCCCAATAAATAAAGTGTCTGCTCCAAATCTGGACCGTGCGACTGTCCTGTTGTTACAACACGCACAGGCATAAATAGCAGCTTGCCCTTATGACCTGTCTCCTTTTGAACTTCTTTGAGCCAGCCTTTAATGACTTCAGGGGTATATTCTTCACTTGCTTTAATTTTCGCTTTAAAGCTTTCGAGTACGTCCGGAACCTGTGCTTCTGATAGTACTTGTATAGCTTCCTCATTGTACTCAACGTCCTCAGCAAAGAAAAGACGCGCTTTCTCAACGATCTCAGCAGCAAAATGCATTTGATCTTTATACAGTGCGACAAGTCGAGTAACCCAATTCTGTTGCTCAGGAGAAAGTGGTGTATCAATATATTCAGCAGCTTCTAAATGATGGATACATAAAGGTGCGATCTGCTCAACACCAGCTCGCTTCATATACGCATTATTCATCCATGCCAACTTATCTGTATCAAATACCGCCGGACTTTTAGCGATACGCTCAATCATAAATTGCTGCTCGAGTTCCGCAAGCGAAAAGATCTCTTCTTCTCCTTCTGGGGACCAGCCAAGTAGGGTAATAAAATTGATAATTCCCTCTGGCAAATAGCCTAGTTCACGATATTGTTCAATAAATTGTACAATTGATTCGTCACGTTTACTCATTTTTTGCCGATCCTGATTGAGAATCAATGGTAAATGTCCAAAACGGGGTTCAGCAAAGCCTAAAGCTTCATAGATTAACATCTGACGCGGAGTATTGGTCAAATGCTCCTCCCCACGGATCACATGTGTAATTTTCATCAATGCATCATCCACCGTTACAGCAAAATTATACGTAGGAATGCCGTCGTGTTTGATGATCACAAAATCACCAATCCCGTCTGATTCAAAACGAACCGTCTCGCGAATAAGATCTTCTACAACTAATTCACGATTTGCAGGAACCTTAAATCGAATCGTGAATGGGATTCCTCCCTGTAGCTTAGACTCAATTTCATCTATGGCTAGGTTTCTACATTTTCCAGAGTATTGTGGATTTTCGCCCTTAGCTCGCTGTTCCTCACGTTCGGCCTCAAGCTCTTCCTCTGTACAAAAACAACGATAGGCATTGCCCTGCTCAATCAATTGATCTGCATAAGGCTGATATATATGCAAACGATCGGTGCAGCGATATGGGCCATATTCGCCACCCTTATCAACGCTTTCATCCCATTCGATTCCTAGCCAATGCAAATTATCTAGCTGACTGCTCTCCGCATCCTCAACATGGCGCTTTTGATCGGTATCCTCAATACGGATAATAAATTTACCCCCATGACGCTTTGCAAAAAGATAGTTAAATAAAGCGGTGCGAGCACCACCTATATGTAAATGCCCAGTTGGACTTGGCGCATAACGTACACGCACATTACTCTGACCCATTTGTTTCCCTCCAGTAAAGACTTCAATAGCACGCACTAAAACAGTACTTTAATCTGATTTTTAACGATCATATTACCATATTACTTATAAATTGTATATGCAAGAAGATAGGCTTTGACTGTTAATCCATAACTTACGCAGTTAAAGCCACCGATTAAAAATTGAAAAATGCTGACTCTAAACTCTCGGGTATTTGCTCTTTATCTTCTCGCTTTATTTCATCCTTAACTAACAATATAACTGCCTCAGCGGCTATTCCTTCTTCTCGTCCAACAAAGCCAAGCTTTTCAGTAGTTGTTGCCTTTACATTAATCTGATCAATACTAGATTCTAGCAAGGCTGCTATGCGTTCGCGAATCACATCGATATAGGGTTCTAGCTTTGGGCGTTGCGCCATGATCGTAGCATCGAGATTACCCAATTGCAGACCACGGTTTTTTGCCATTTTCCATACCTCAACCAGTAATTTTGCACTATCGACATCCTTGTATTTTGGATCGGTGTCGGGGAAGTGTCTACCGATATCTCCTAACGCTAGTGCTCCTAATATCGCATCAGTAATTGTATGTAGTAGTACATCCGCATCAGAATGCCCTGCCAGCCCCTTTTCATGTGGTATTTCAATGCCTCCGATAATACAGCGGCGTCCCTCTACCAATTGGTGAACATCAAATCCATGACCTATTCTCATTTTTCCCCCTCCAAGCTACGCAAAATGACCTCTCCGTATAGAAGATCCTCTGGTGTTGTGATCTTTATATTTGTACCTTCTCCCTCAACTACATGGACATCATACCCCAAGATTTCAAGTACCGATGCATCATCCGTACCCCGAATTCCCTTTTGCTGCGCCTCGTCTAATGCTCGTCTAAAAAGAGCAAGAGAAAAAGCCTGTGGGGTTTGTGCCGCCCACAAGCCTTTACGATCAGGTGTATTCGAGATTACACCTGATACTTGCACCACCTTGATCGTATCTTTTACAGGAATCGCGGGAATGACTGCTTCTTTATGTTTTACTGCATAGATTATTTTATGGATCAATACTTTACTGATAAAAGGACGGGCACCATCATGAATCAACACATGGTCAATATCATCCGACAAAGCATTTATACCTATCTGCACACTATCCTGTCGTTCTTGGCCACCAGGTCGAACATGAACATATGTTAAGCCATACTCGAGTAGCAATTGTTCCGTCCGTACCACTTCATCGTTATGGACGACTAGAACCGTCTCATTAATATCAGGTATGCCACGAAATTGTTGCAGTGTCAAAATCAGTATGGGAAGATCCCCAATTTGTAGATATGGCTTACGCACAGGTTTACCCATACGCGTGCCATTACCAGCAGCAACTATTACTAACCCTACACGCATTTCTCTCTCCAAACGTTTAAAAACCTCGTTTATAACAAGCTTTTTAAACCTTTACTAATTATTATTCACATAATAGCATTAAACCAGAATTAATTCAGCCGATTTTTTAGCTAGAAAAAAAATCACGACTAAAAACTTATAATGCTCGCTCAAGTAGCTTAGGTTTGGCAAAAACCATTCGTCCAGCAGAGGTCTGCAAGACCGAGGTGACCATAACATCGATATGCTCACCGATAAAATCTTTACCACCCTCAACGACAATCATCGTACCATCATCAAGATAAGCAACGCCTTGACCATGCTCCTTGCCATCCTTGATCACCTGTACTCGCAATTCTTCTCCAGGAAGAACTACAGGCTTAATCGCATTCGCAAGATCATTGATATTAAGCACTGGTACACCTTGCAGTTCGCATACTTTATTGAGGTTAAAATCATTAGTTACTATTTTACCGTTCATAACTTTGGCAAGCTTCACCAATTTACTGTCAACCTCTTGAATCTCTTCAAAATCTTTTTCGACAATCATTACTTTAACGCTTTTTTCTTTTTGAATTCGATTTAGAATATCCAATCCACGACGACCACGATTTCGCTTTAAAATATCAGATGAGTCCGCAATATGCTGTAACTCTTCAAGAACAAATTGAGGGATGACTAACGTTCCTTCAACAAACCCTGTTAAACAAATATCCGCAATTCTACCATCAATAATTACGCTCGTATCAAGCAATTTATAGCCTTTATGCTGAGTATCCTTTGTATTTGCATCACTGGACCTATCCTTTGAATGCCTCGCTAGGGAGAAAAAAGAAATAAAATCCTCCCTTTTTTTTGAAAACACCTGGAATCCAAAGTAACCAAGTAATAGAGATATAAAAATCGGTAAAAATGTGCTTACCCACGGAATTTGTTGAAGCGGTAAAAATAATAAAAAAGCAACAATAAGTCCAATAATAAGGCCTAATGTACCAAATAACAGGTCAGCCACATGAAGTTTTATTAAGCGATCTACTGAAAAACGAAACAAGCGAATCAAATGATCGGTTACCCAAAACGAAATAGCCAGAAATATCCCCGCACCGATAACAGCGCCTACAATAGCACCGATATCGCTTTGCAAACTATCTCCAATGCCTATATTTAACCACAGATCTAACACTTCAAGTAGAGCTGGCATAAACTGATAACCAAAGACCCCACCTAATATCGTAAAAAAGACTTGTATCATTCGTTTTAGAAGCATCGCTTCACCTCCTTTTAAGTAGTATTAACCAATTTAGCAGCATAAAATCAATTATGTAGCCATTTTTTCACAATAACTTCTGTTTGTAGGCGTAATAACAATTTTATTACTCTATATTGTTTACGTGTTGACCACTCACTATAAGAGGTCGACACTACTATAATACGTTTTAGACGGAAAAAAAGCGTCACACGGACGCATTTTTATTCCCTAAAGTATCTTCCAGCCATACGTACGCATCATCTGCTATCATTTCTTTTGCTAATACGATTTCGCTGACGAGAATCTGTCGGGCATTATCTAACATTTTACGTTCACCTGTTGAGAGGCCCTTTTGTCGTTCTCGTAGCACAAGGTTGCGTACTACATCAGCTACCTCTATAATGTCACCGCTTCGTATTTTATCCATATTAGCACGATATCGCTGATTCCAATTGGTCGACATTGGTGTTTCATCTGTTTGCAGAATGGATTCAACCAAACCAATGACCTCTTGATCAGCAACCTCTCGTAAACCAATTGATCCTACGTTATCCATCGGGATCATTACCTTCATATTACCTACTGGGATCATCATAACGTAATAACGTCTTTTTTCACCAAGGATCTCTTTCTCCTCGATTGATTCGATGATTCCAGCGCCGTGCATAGGATAGACCACCTTATCTCCAATGTTAAACAACTGCAGGCCCCCTCGCTATTTAGTTCTAAAAATAAAATGGCATAAAGCCAAGCCAAAAGGTGAGCAACAAAAAAACAAGGAACTAAGAACATGTCTTACCAGCTACCAAATAAAGGATACCACAATTCCGATTGAATGTCAAATTTTAAATCGTACACAATTTGTGGAGATTAGTCAATAGATTTTTTATATAATTATGCCCTTTTCCTCTTATTTCTTTTACTGTATAATAATAGTTAGAACTTTTTGATTGACTAGAAGGGGTGAAGAGCATGGATGATATTACACGTATCGAGTCTTTTCAAGACCAAATTACCAAATATTTACTAAGACACCGTAGTATATTAGATACCACTTCCAAGTTTCAAGAAACCAATGCACGCGTCAATCGAGCGATCATGAAGGCAGTAACCGAGTGTGGATGTATACATATACATGCTACAAAGCAGGATTATTCCACTGACGGAACTCTCGACAAGCTAAAAGAGAATATGGATACGCATATCGACGGTAAGCTCTGCGAGCATTGCGAAGAGATCGTAATGTCGGAGATTGGTAAAAACCTCTTTTATTTATTATCAATGATGAACCTTTTAGATATCGAAGTTGAAGATGTTATTAAGAAAGAAAATCAAAAATTAACCACTCTCGGTGTGTTTAATATGTCGTAACTTAAGCATATTAAGTCCATGCAGGACGCACCATCAAAAATACCCTTGAATCGATTCAAGGGTATTTTTGATGGTGCAAGATATTTAATTAAACCATTTTATTACTCATGTCTTTCTCTGATCTCGGGTTCTCTTCTACCTCTACGCTTAAAAAACTTTCTACAGCTACGATAGATGCCGAAGAAAGCATATCCGGCATAAAGACCTAGTGGAAGAAAGATTACTTTCGGAAATTCATGTGGATACCTATTTGCTACCCAAATAATTACGACTAGCAATAGAGGAATTACCCAGATTGTATGTCTAGGAATACCCACCTTTTTAAAATTAGGATATTTTACTGAACTTACCATCAAATAAGATAATAGCAACATACCAACAACTAACATCCAACGATCAAAAACAGTTTCATATAACGCAAATGTGGCCAAAATACCACCAGCTGCAGTAATCGGCAAACCAACGAAATAATTAGGCGGCGCGGGCTGTGTATTAAAGCGCGCCAAACGAAGAGCACCACAGATCGGAAAGAGTGCTGTTAACAATACTCCGACTACACCTAATTGATTCAGGACAACCATATACATTATAAATGCAGGGGCAACACCAAAGGAAATTACGTCAGAAAGTGAATCCAATTCTTTACCAAACTCACTTTGAGCATTGAGCATTCGTGCAACGCGACCATCAACGCCATCTAAAAACATGCCTATAATTACCATAATTGCCGCATACCCAAATTCTTGATTAAAGGCTAATACCAATGAAACAATACCTAAAAAAAGATTGCCAATGGTAAATAGACTGGGCAGGGATTTAACAATCATATTGTACCTCCAAACTCATTTCATTCCATAATCCTACTAGATGTGGCGATCAATAAATACTTGTTGTTGAATCCGTTTTAATCCCTCTTTAATGGCGCGGGCTCGAATTTCGCCAATTCCATCTACCTCGTCTAATTCCTCAATTGTCGCTAAGACCACTTTACTCAATGTATTAAAGTGATAGACCAAATTTTGCACAATTGCAAAGGGGAGTCGTGGGATTTTGTTTAAAATACGATACCCACGGGGTAATACCGATTCTTCTAATGTATCATTACTTATCGAATAGCCCAAGAGTCGAATAATATGATGGTGATCGAGAAGCTCCTCTGAAGATAGGAACTTCAGTGCACTTAATACCTCTTCAGGGCTACGAGAATCTCCTTCACGCAAGTAATCCTTCATCAGCATATAGGCTTCTTCTTCGATATCATTCACCAATTCTTCTAGCTGCATATGAATCAGACGTCCTTCGGTACCGAGCTCATGGATATATTTCTGAATCTCGGATTTAACCCGTAGCACCATCTCCAATCTTTGAAAAACTAGTGCAACCTCCTCAAGTGTGACCAGCTCCTCAAACTCTAAAGCAGATAAATTTATGAGGCTTTGATCAAAAACTGATGTATATTTCTCAAGTGTCTGTAATGCTTGATTCGCTTTAGTTAGAATAACACTAATATCCTTTAATGTATATCTATAGTTTCCTTTAAAAACACTAATAATGCTACGACGCTGAGAGATCGCGATTACCATTTTACCCGTTTGCTTTGCTGTCCGTTCAGCCGTTCGATGTCGAATACCAGTCTCTTTGGATGATATGGAAGAATCTGGAACCAACTGTGTGTTGGCAAACAGGATTTTTTTTGCATCTGCACTTAAGACGATCGCCCCATCCATCTTGGCTAACTCATAAAGACTTGCGGGAGAGAAATCACTTTGTATTGAAAAGCCTCCATCGCAGATTGCCTTAATCTCTTCATAATCACTGATTACAATTAATGCCCCCGTTTTTGCACCTAAAATATTATCGATACCTTCTCTTAATGAGGTCCCCGGTGCAATCATTGACATTAAATTGGCGATCATCTCATCTCTAATAACGGTCTCCGACAAACTAATAACCCCCTAGTGCTTCCTTAAGTCCCTCTACTACTGTATCTACGGCTATAACTTCAATCCCAGCTGGATGATCCCAACCTTGTATATTTTTACGTGGTATAATCACGCGCCGGAATCCCATTTTCTTAGCTTCGTTTACCCTCTGTTCAATGCGTGGGACTCCTCGTACCTCACCCGTTAACCCAATTTCACCAATGATCACATCATGAGAGGAGGTAGGTCGATCCCGAAAGCTTGATGCAATACTGATTGCAACTGCTAGATCTGTAGCCGGCTCTACTAGCCTAACACCACCTACTACGTTGACATAAGCATCTTGGTTTTGCAGCATCAGCCCTACTCTTTTTTCGAGCACTGCCATAATCATCGCAATTCGATTATAATCAATTCCTGTAGCCATCCGCCTCGGTGTCGGAAAAATCGTCGGCGATAGAAGTGCTTGAATTTCAATGAGTAGTGGACGAGTGCCTTCCATCGTTGCTACGATTGTAGATCCCGCAACTCCTTGTGGTCGTTCCGAAAGGAACATCTCCGATGGGTTGCTCACCTCGGATAAACCATGCTCCTTCATCTCAAAAATGCCAATCTCGTGAGTGGAACCAAAGCGATTTTTGACCGAGCGCAGTAAGCGGTAGGAATGGTGCTGATCTCCTTCGAAGTAGAGAACAGTATCAACCATATGCTCCAAAATGCGCGGTCCGGCTATCTCACCTTGCTTGGTCACATGTCCTACCAAAATCGTTGCGATGCCCAATGTCTTAGCGATACGTAAGAGATATGCAGTAGATTCTCTCACCTGAGCGACACTGCCAGGTGCTGAGCTGACCTCAGGATGAATCATCGTTTGAATGGAATCAATGACTATGAGTGAGGGGTTCATTTTCGTGACGTAATGGTGAATCTTCTCGAGATCGACTTCGGCTAGTAGATGTAGGCGATCGCTATTGATCTTGAGTCTTGCTGCGCGTAGCTGTATTTGTTGAACCGACTCTTCACCCGAAACATACAATATCGTTTTCCCTTGTGTAGCAAATTGATATGCCGCCTGTAAAATTAATGTTGATTTGCCGATCCCCGGGTCTCCGCCCACCAAAATAAATGATCCTGGTACCAAGCCTCCACCAAGAACACGATTTAATTCCGCGATTCGTGTATCAAGCCGTTCTTCCTTATCCGCCTCAATTTTCGATAACGGGATCGGCGCCGTGCTTTGAGAGGTAAGATCCGAACCGAGTACTTTCTGTTTTGATTTTGGTGCTTCGAGCTCCTCCACTAATGTATTCCAAGCCATACAACCTGGACACTTCCCGAGCCACTTGGGGGCTTCATATCCACAATCTTGACATACAAAAACACTTTTTCGTTTTGACATTTTACATTTCCCCATCATCCAAATGAATCATCTTATCTCTATACTATCTTTTTTCGGCAAAAATAGCATCTTAAAATAGCATCATATTTCAATAGTCATGAAATATGATTATATTCACCTATATAAATAAAAGAGATGAAGGCAAGAAACTTCATCTCTTTTTGTGATCAGCAACACTATTTATTTTGTTACCAGCTTTTCGACAACAATTTCATTGTTCTCTAAGCCAATTTTTAAGGCATCTCCCTTTTGAATATTTCCTTTGAGTAACTCTTCTGAGAGGCGGTCCTCAATTTCTTTTTGCAATGCTCGACGAAGTGGTCGCGCACCGTATTGTGGGTCAAAGCCCGTTTTTGAGATGAAGTCCTTTGCCTCCTCAGTAAGTGAAAAGTCAATTCCTTGCTCATGCAGGCGTTTTTGAATATCCGCCGCCATAAGTGAGACAATTTCTTTGATATGATGCTGTTCAAGCGAGTGGAAAACAATCACTTCATCAATCCGATTGAGGAATTCAGGTCTAAAAGTGCGTTTTAATTCATCCATGACCTTTGTCTTCATACTCTCATAGTTGGCCTCCGTTTGATTTACAGTAAAGCCAAGTGAACTGTTTTTACGGATCATGTCCTGACCTACGTTAGAGGTCATAATGATAATCGTATTTCGGAAATCAACAGTTCTTCCTTTTGAATCAGTGAGTCGTCCATCCTCTAATACCTGTAAGAGAATATTAAATACCTCCGGATGCGCCTTCTCAATTTCGTCAAAAAGTACTACCGAATACGGCTTGCGGCGTACCTTTTCCGTGAGCTGACCACCCTCGTCATAGCCTACATAACCAGGAGGGGAGCCCACCAATCGAGATGTCGAATGCTTCTCCATATATTCAGACATATCAATGCGGATCATCGCATCCTCGTCACCAAACATCGCTGCAGCAAGTGCCCTTGCTAGCTCTGTTTTACCTACACCTGTTGGACCTAAGAAGATAAAGGAGCCGATGGGACGTTTTGGATCTTTAAGTCCTGCACGAGCACGGCGGATTGCTCGTGAAATGCTCTTGACCGCTTCATCCTGCCCGATAACACGTTCATGTAGAATTGATTCCATATTAAGAAGACGTTCTGTCTCCTCCTGCTCCATCTGAACTACAGGGATCCCTGTCCAGTTCGCTACGACTTGAGCAATATCATGAGGGGTTACCTCTGAATCCGTCTGTCCCTGCTTCTCTTTCCATTCTCTTTTGGTTTGATCAAGTGCATTTTTCAACTTCTGTTCTTTATCACGAAGAGCAGCTGCCTTTTCAAATTCTTGACTTTGTACCGCTGCATCCTTTTCCTTACGAATCTCTTCTAGCTCTTTTTCAGTTTCTTTTAAATTCGGTGGAATCGTATACGCATGTAAGCGTACCTTTGATGCCGCTTCATCGATGAGATCAATTGCTTTATCTGGCATGAAACGATCCGGGATATAGCGATCGGATAATTTAACAGCAGCATCAATAGCTTCATCACCAATTTTAACGCGGTGATGTGCCTCATAACGATCCCTTAGCCCTTTTAAGATTTGTATTGCTTCCTCCTGAGATGGCTCATCAACCTTAATCGGCTGGAAGCGTCGTTCAAGAGCCGCATCTTTTTCAATATATTTACGATACTCATCTAGAGTAGTCGCTCCGATACATTGGAGCTCTCCACGTGCCAACGCAGGCTTTAATATGTTTGAGGCATCAATCGCTCCTTCTGCTCCACCTGCACCAATCAATGTATGCAATTCATCGATAAACAGAACAACGTTCCCCGCTTGACGAATTTCATCCATGATCTTTTTTAGACGATCCTCAAACTCACCACGATATTTGGTGCCTGCAACAACCGTACCCATATCGAGTGTCATTACGCGTTTGTCACGTAAAGTTTCAGGTATCTCATTATTGATGATGCGTTGTGCTAGCCCTTCAGCAATTGCTGTTTTACCTACCCCCGGTTCACCAATCAATACAGGGTTGTTTTTCGTACGACGGCTTAGCACTTGGATGACTCTCTCAATTTCTTTTTCACGACCGACAACAGGATCTAAGCCCTGATCTCGAGCAGTTTGAGTGAGATCTCGTGCCAAGCTATCAAGTGTTGGTGTATTCGCACCTTTCCCTCCTCCCCCTGAATGAGAAGTGGAGATACTTTCACTACTGCCGAGTAGCTGTAGTACCTGTTGACGCGCTTTATTTAAGCTAATCCCTAGGTTATTGAGCACCCGCGCCGCCACACCTTCACCTTCACGTATTAACCCTAGCAAAATATGCTCTGTCCCTACATAGGAATGTCCCAGCTTACGCGCTTCATCCATAGAAAGCTCTATCACCTTTTTGGCTCTTGGTGTATACGGCGTATTCATCGGTTTTTCATGCCCTCGACCAATGAGAGACTCTACTTCATCCTGAATCTTCTCCATACCTAAACCGAGTGATAGTAATGCTTTTGCCGCTATGCCTTCTCCCTCACGGACAAGCCCTAATAAAATATGCTCTGTCCCAATGCTACTATGCCCAAGGCGTGTTGCCTCTTCCTGTGCTAATGATAATACCTTTTGTGCCCTCTCCGTAAATCTACCAAACATCATCATGACACCTCCTAATTTATTTTCTTTTTTTCTGATCGATGTTTTGTAATTGCTCGCGAATTAATGTTGCTCTTCGCTCATCACGCATTTCAGGTGTTAACGGCTCCGCAAAGTGTGTTTGTAGAAAACCAGGTTGTAGCATCACCCCTAATTCATTAATCTGTGATGCAGGAAGATTTTTGATCATCCCTAAATTCACACCTAATAAAACATCTGAGAGACGTGCTGTAGCTTCTTTCGACTCGATTGTTCGGGCCTGTGTCAATATACCAAAGCTACGCCAAATTTTATCCTCTAGTTGAAGCTTCATTGAGTTTAATAGCATTTCCCGCGCCGAACGTTCATGCTCAATTAATTGACGTACCACTCCACCCAAATGCTCGATGATTTCATCCTCAGATTGACCAAGTGTAATCTGATTGGATACCTGAAAGAGATTGCCCAGCGCCTCACTACCCTCTCCATAGATCCCTCGTACCGCTAAACCCACTTGATTTAATGCGGTTAGAAAGCGATTTGCCTGCTTGGTCATAACTAGGGCCGGTAAATGAATCATCACAGATGCGCGAATTCCAGTTCCTACATTCGTTGGACAGCTCGTCAAATAACCGCGTTCTTCATCAAAGGCGTAGTCCAAATGACTTTCAATCCAATCGTCGATTTGATTCGCCTTGCTCCACGCTGTATCAATTTGTAGACCTGGGTATAAGCATTGTATTCGGATATGATCCTCTTCATTTAGCATAATGCTCACATCTTCATTTTCACTGATAACCACCGCACCTAACCGCGACTCTTCAGAAAGCTGGGGACTGATTAAGTGTTTTTCAACAAGCACTTTTTTCTCCAACGTTGAAAGCTGATCAAGGCGAATTAGTTCCATTTTTCCTAAAATGTCTAGCGGATCTGTATCGATGATCCCTTTTACTCGTTCGATCAACTTTTCTCTTTGTGAATCAACAGCTAGTAAAGGGAATGGCAATTGTCGTAAATTGCGTGCCAGACGGATGCGACTACTGATGACAATGTCCGTATCAGGCTGTTCCTGCTTCATCCAATCACTCATCGGTTTACGAATAAAGTTATCAATCGACATGCGCTCTCCCCCTCACTCTTCACCTATTTTTTGCTCTAGCTGCCGAATCGTATCTCGAATTTTGGCTGCCTCTTCAAATTCTTCTCGTTCAATCTTTTTACTAAGTGTTTTTTTGAGTTCTTGAAGATGCCTCTTCTGACTTATACTTTCACCCTTACGCTTAGGGATTTTGCCTCCATGAACAGTGCTACCATGCACTCGCTTAAAGAGGGGATCCAGCCGACCCTCAAAAGCTTTATAACAGTCACTACAGCCAAAACGTCCACTTTGGCTAAATTGGTTGTACGTAAGGCCACAGGATGCACAGCGAACAGGCTTAGTAGCTACTTTACTCCCCGCATTAATTGGATCATAATTTAATAAACCTGAAAGGAGGTTGTGAATTGAAAATACATTATTAGAGCCGTGGATCAATTCACCTTTTTCTTTGGCGCAGGAATCACAGATATGGTACTCTGCCTTTTGACCATTCACGATTTTGGTAAAATGCAATGTAGCAGGTCGAATTCCGCACTCCTGACAATTCATCCTTCTTCACCTTCCTCTAATAATAAGGATAAAAGCATTGTTTTTAGCATACGCGCTCGTAGCTCGTCGCGAACTGGGATACTAAAATTCAACACCTTACGTGAGATGATATTCCGCATCATCAGCTTCTCTCTTGCAGTCAGCAGCTCCTCCTCAAAAAGGCGTTCAATCATATCCTCTGCACTTGTCTGACTCATATGCTGACCGATCATCTCAATCAGCTCTTTATAAAGTTCACGATCAGAGCCTGAATCGAGTTTGCGGATGCGAATAAAACCGCCGCCACCGCGTTTACTCTCTACGAGATAGCCCTTTTCCTCTGTAAACCGCGTTGAAATGACATAATTGATTTGCGAAGGTACGCAGTTAAATTCATCCGCCAATTGACTTCTCTGAATTTCAATATATCCAACACCATTTTTCATTAGAATGTGCTTCAAATAATGTTCAATAAGATCGGAAATGTTTTTCAACCCTGCACCTCCTTTAAAGTCTGACTTTGACTTTCTTTGACCTTTACTATATTATAATCCCTGTTTTTTATTTTGCCAAGTAGGCAGATACATTTATAGTATAAAACTTTTGAGCTCTCTTTATACCAGTATTTGCTAGTCTGCTGTATATATTACATACAAACAGTAACTATTCTACATAAACAGAGTAGATACTTAGCGTCTACTCTTTATCATATAATTATTCACTTTAAGTTAGTGTCTATTCGATGTTTCTTAAGAAGATTTCATACTCTTAATCAATGGAATCAGTTCTTGGAATGTAGAAATACGCGCATCTGCATCTATGAGCTCCTTGCCATCAGAAAAACCAAATTGACAGCCAATGACCTTGAGTCCATTCACCTTTCCCGCCTCTACGTCAGAGTGGCGATCGCCGACCATAAATCCGGTTTCTACTTGATACATTTGCATTAATAAACGAACTAAATCGTTCTTGCTCTCCGTGTTGAAACGTCCCGCACTATATAGATCAACGAATAAATTATTTAGCTCAAAAAAGTCCACTATAGCAGCAATGTATTCTTCCAATCCATTACTCGCAACAAATAATGAGTGTCCATGTTCTTTTAGTTTAGTAAGTACTTCTTTAACATCTGGATAAAGTTGTCCTATTCCGTTTCGAATTAAGTCTAACTCAATTTCTAGCATCCATGATCTGCCTGTTTACGAATCTGCTCATCGCTGTCAGGAATTAAGTTATCCCAGATCTCTTGAAACGTCTTACCTAATTGATCAAGCAAAACTCCATCTGAAGGCATTTCTCCTTGATAATATCCCTTCTCGATAAGGCGCTCAAACGTTTTTTTAAATCCTTGCAGTGCAACAGGTTCTGTAGCAAATAATGTTCCATCCATGTCAAAGATGATCGCTTGCTTCATCGTTTGTCCTCCCAAAGTAGTCTATATCAAAAACTCTACAACCAATAGCATATCATATGTTAGAAAGAAGACGGAAAAATATGGGTATTAGTTTATACCTCTAGATGCAAAAAAGTGCAAAAAACACCTTTACGCAATTGTAAAGGTGTTTTGCTTGCTTGGCGACGTCCTACTCTCCCAAAGGGCTGCCCCTTAAGTACCATCGGCGCTGAAGAGCTTAACTTCCGTGTTCGGTATGGGAACGGGTGGGGCCTCTTCGCCATCATCACCAAGCGTACGGCTTATTATAAGCGGC
>JACDJB010001273.1_pt1 | contig 20962 bp, 15 predicted proteins | sample 7454121 | NCBI WGS metagenome assembly JACDJB01 (sample SAMN14253290, study PRJNA609438) | sludge metagenome | isolation source: sludge after 25d culture with pyrite | collected 2018-12-20
CCAGAAAGCGCGCATCGTCTGTGTCGCCGGTAACTCGATCGAGTCGCCGCGTCTGCTGCTCAACTCCGCGTCGAGCAAGTTCCCCGACGGCCTCGCGAACTCCTCGGGCCAGGTCGGCCGCAATTACATGGCGCATGCGACGAGCGCCGCGTTCTCGATCCATGACAAGCCTGTGAACATGCACCGAGGCACATCCGTGGCCGCGATCGTCTTGGACGAGCAAAGGCACGACCCCTCGCGCGGTTTCGCTGCGGGCTACAACCTCGTGGTCCTTTCGCTCGGACTGCCGTTCTCGGCGGCGTTCCTTCGCGCGCCGAACGGATGGGGGCGCGAGATGACGACTGCACTGGACATGTACGACCATATGAGCGGCGTCTGGATCTGCGGTGAGCAGATGCCGATGGAACAGAACGGCGTCACGCTGCACCCAACCGAGAAAGACCAGCATGGCCTGCCGGTCCCGATCGTTTCCAACTCGGACCATGCGAACGACGCGTTGATCGTCGATCACGCCCATGCCCAGTGGCGGAAGATGAACGAAGCGCTCGGTTCGAAACGAACAGTGGAGATGCCGGTGTGGGCCGCTGCGCACAACATGGGCACGAACCGGATGAGCGAAAAACCCAGGGACGGCGTGATCAACAAGTGGGGACAGACGCACGACGTCAAGAACCTGTTTGTCTCCGACGGAAGCCAGTTCACTTCGAGCGCGGTTTGCAATCCGACACTTACGATCGTAGCCCTCGCGATCCGGCAAGCCGACTACATCGCGCGGGAAATGGGGAGTCAAAGCATCTAGCGTGCGCGATGGAGCTTCGGAGGGATCTCTTAGTAGGAAACAACTCGGCGGCGCCGATTACCAAGGCGCGATGTCAGGAGAGCGGAAATGTTGGGTGGGTACTGCAACAGGATTCTCAATGTGGACCTTACGACGGGCGAGTGCACGACGAGCGCTTTGCCGGACGAGGTCACCCTTCGCATGTACGTTGGTGGCACGGGCCTCGGACTAAAGCTGCTGGCCGACGCGATGAAGCCCGGCCAGAACGCACTGGATCCGGATGCCCCGTTCATCATGGCGGCCGGCCCCTTGGCAGGAACTTCGGCGCCGAGCTCGTCGTCCCTCGCGATCGTTTCGCTGAACGCGAATACGCCGTATGCGGCTGCCACCGGCCACGCGACCGGCTACTGGGCTGCCTATCTGAAACATGCTGGATACGATGCGATCGTGTTCACCGGTCAGGCCTCGTATCCGGTCTTCCTGTGGGTCGACGATGACAAGGCTGAGATTCGCGATGCCCGGCCCTACTGGGGCAAGGACACGAGAGAGACCGAGCGACTGATCAAGCGCGATCTCGGCGACGAGCAGAAGATCAGTGTTGCATGCATCGGCCCTGCCGGCGAGGCGATGCTTCCGGGTGCGAGCGTCAAGAACGATCGCAATCACGGATCCCACAAGGGAAGCGTGGGAGCTGTCATGGGTTCGAAACGGCTCAAAGCAGTGGCTGTCAGGGGCAGCAAACGTGTTCCACTCAAGAATCCTGATGCGTTCGTCGACGTGACCCAGAAGTGGTCTGAAGCCATTCACATCATCCCGCCGGAAGGCCAAGGTGCGGCGCCGATTGGTGCTTTGATGGCCAAAGCGGGAATCACGAAAATCTATTCCTTCATGGGCGAGCACCATATGCTTGCCTGCAAGAACTACTCGGATCCGGTGTGGGCGGAGGAGTACACGAAGAGGTTCGTCGATCACGCAGCCACGAAATTCACTGTCGTTCCGCGCGAGTCGTACAACTGCAATATCGCCTGCGCGTACGACTGCACGATCAACGAAGGCACTTACCAAGGCTTCACGGCGAGCATGTGCGGCGGCGGGGAGAACATGGAGGGTGCCGCTTCGATGATCGGAATCGAGGATCCTGCAGAGGCCCTTGTGATCACGGATCATTTCGACGCCGTTGGGGTCGACAGCGCGGTTGCGGGTGCGCTGCTCGGAATGGCATTCGAACTGTACGAGCGCGGCATCCTCACCAAGGAGCACACGGGCGGTCTCGAGCTCAAATGGGGGAACCTCAGTGCCGCGATGGAAGTTCTCGATCAGATGATCACCGGCCGAGGTTTCGGCGGCGAAGTTCTTGCCAAAGGCCTCAAGGAGGCTGCACAAATCCTCGGGCCGGCAGCGGAGGCCTGCGTAGTTCACATCCGCGGCGGCGGCATCAACATGCACGATTGGCGGGCGGCCTGGAGCGTGCTGCTCGGGCAAGTCCTGTCTGGCGCCGGCGTCTGCTGGCAAGGCTACGGTGTCGATTCGTGGACGACGGAACCGGATCTCGGCTACAAGCAGTTCGCGGAAGGATTCGTTGCGGACGGGAAGGCCGAGGCGGTCGCGAAAACCCAGAAGAAGAAGTTGTGGGAAGACACGCTAGGCGTGTGCTGGTTCGCGGCTTGGGGCGTTCCCGGCGTGCTCGAATACTCCACGGCCGCACTTCGCCACGCTACCGGTTGGAGCGACTTCACGCCCGAAGAGGCGCTGCTCGTCGGTGAAAGACTCACCGCTTTGCAGAGAGTCATCGCGATCAAGCGTGGGTTCACCGCCAAGGATGAGTTCGACGTCTCCGAGCGGCTTCTCGAAGCGCCGAGCGCGGGAACGGCCGCCGGCAAGAGCATTCGGCCCCACCTGGAGCGCATGGTTCAGGAGTACTACGAGCTCGTCGGATGGGATGCGAACGGGCGTCCTACCGACGAGGCGCTGCGTCGTGTCGGTTTGGAAGGGGCGCTCGCGTAGTGTCGACCAGGATAAAACAGCCAATCATGGGACAAGGCAGCCGCTTCGTGTACTTCAACGATGTGGCGCCCTATCACCCGGCAAATCATTCCGGGACCACCAATTACCGACTCGTCTCGGCAGATACGGTAGGTGCGAGGAATGTAGAGGTCCTCGTCGGCGTAATCGCGAAAGGGCAGGGCGCACTCCCGCACTCACATCCCGGCATCGAGCAGGTCTGCTACATGCTCGAGGGCCGAGCGCTGGCGGAAGTCGACGGAGAGAGGAAAGAGATCGGTGTAGGAGACTGCTGCTTCTTCCCGGCATCGGTCGAACATACCTTCACTGCACTCAGCGATATCGTGAAGGTGCTCGTCGTTTACTCGCCTCCGTATAACGAGGACAGTCGAATGGCGTTAAGAGCGACTGGATGAGGGGCCTGAGAAACAGTAGCAATTGTCCGTGACTTGTGGCACCCAACGCTGCGCCTTGAACGAACCTCGCATGGCCCTCGATTCCGAATCCTTCGACCTCTTGCTAGACACGGTGCGTCGCTTCGTTCGCTCGCGGCTGGTCCCCTGCGAAGACCGACTAGAAGATGAGGACGAGGTCCCGCCGGAGATCGTCGATGAAATGAAGGCGATGGGGTTCTTCGGGATTTCCATTCCCGAGGAATACGGCGGGATAGGTCTCTCGATGAGTCAGGAGTGTCGTGTCGTCTACGAGTTTGGGCAGACGTCGCCCGCGTTCCGCTCGGTCTTCGGCACGAACGTGGGCATCGGCTCGCAGGGCATCCTGATGGACGGCACCGATGCGCAACGCCGCGAATTCCTGCCGCGTATCGCCAGCGGAGAGCTAATCATCTCGTTCGCTCTGACCGAACCCGACGCGGGCTCGGACGCAGCATCGATCCGCTGCAGGGGCGAGCGCACGGGGGACGGATACAGCCTTTATGGAGTCAAGCGCTACATCACCAATGCGTCGCGCGCGGGCGCCTTTACGCTAATGGCACGCACCGGTGTAGCGGGTGCAGACGGTATCTCAGCCTTCCTAGTTCCGGCCGATGTTCGCGGCCTCTCGCTGGGCAAGGCCGACCGCAAAATGGGACAACGTGGCACAAAGACATGCGACGTGATCCTCGACGGCGCCTTTGTCCCGGAGAGGTTGATCATTGGCGGCGTGCCGGGGCGGGGATTCCGAACCGCAATGAAGGTGCTCGACCGCGGCCGGTTGCACCTGTCGGCACTCGCCTGCGGATTGGCCGACCGATTGCTCGAAGAGTCGATCGGCTATGCGCGCGACCGCCGCCAGTTCGGCCAGCGAATTGGCGACTTCCAACTGGTCCAGGCCATGCTCGCCGACAGTCGCGCGGAGCTCTATGCTGCTTGGTCCATGGTGCAAGATTGCGCGCAACGCTACGATGCAAAGCCGCCGGATGAGCACGATCGTGACGTCGCGATGCGCGCAGCTTGCGCGAAAATGTTCAGTACCGAAATGGCGGGCCGAGTCGCTGATCGGGCCGTGCAGATTCACGGCGGCGCTGGCTACATGCGCGACTACAAGGTGGAACGCTTCTACCGCGACGTGAGGCTCATGCGTCTGTACGAGGGTACGACCCAGATTCAGCAGCTCGTCATTGGTAGGGAGCTCATGCGCGAGGCGTGAGCGCGCGTTGCTACCCGCTCACGTCGGCGTGATCGGCGTGTGTCTCCACGCAGTGCCCCGTCTTGCGACCGATCGCCGTCGGGCAGAGGCGGTTCGCGTACGAGGTGATTGCGGCCCGCCGTCGAACCTGAATTCGTCGTGATCCTGTCGGCGCCGATCGACGATTACTTCGACTGAACACACGTCGCGCTGTACGACCTCCCCTCGGCGCGCGTCAAGGTACTTGTCGCCTGAGTCATGCAACCAACTGCGTTTTATCCAACACGAGAGCGGCGGCGGTGACGGCCGGCTCACGTTCGGGATTTAGCGTGACGACATCGATCCGCGACCAGTCGCGCGTATGCCGTGACCAGCGGCGTGGGTTGCGTTCACGGGCTTGGAGATAGAGGCCATGCCGCTGGGCGAGGATGCCGTGATCGCGCCCGTCGTGCCGCTCGGCCGGGCTCACGTAGCGGATGCCGCTATGGCGATGCTCGTGGTTGTACCAGTGAACGAACCGTTGCGCCCACGCTCGTGCAGCCTCGAGATCGACGAACCCTTTCGCCGGGAACTCGGGGCGGTACTTCGCGGCGCGGAACAAGCTCTCGACGAACGCGTTGTCGTCGCTCACGCGCGGGCGCGAGTACGACGGCTCGATGCGCAGCCAGTGCAGCATCGCCAGCACCGTCGTGGCCTTGAACGTCGAGCCGTTATCGCCGTGCAGCACGGGCCTGGCCTTCATCGCGTGAATGCCCTCGGCCAGCGCCGTGCGCTTGGCCAGATGCGCGGCGTGCACCGAATCGTCGGTGTCATGGACTTCGAAGCCCACGATCTTGCGACTGAACACGTCCAGGATCAGGTACAGGTGGAACCAGCGCCCGAGCACTTCGGTGCGCAGGTACGTCATATCCCAGCACCACAGCTGGCGTGGAGCCGTCGCGACGTGCGTGGTCGGCGGGCGGCTGGCGCGCGGCGCCTTCGCACGTCCCCGATGGCGAGTCTGTCCGTGCGCGCGCAGCACCGCGCTGGAAGCTCGATTCGCTGGCGAGATAGACACCCTCGTCGGCGAGCGCCGGGACGATACGCGCCGGCGGCATGTCGGCGAACCGCGGCTCGTTGGCCACACGCAGCACCGCCTCGCGCTCCTGGGCCGTCAGTGCGTGAGCGGGCGTGGGACGAACCGCCGTCGGTCGGCGATCGCCCGCGCTCAGCCCGCCATGGGCCTTCCAGCGCTGCAGCGTGCGCACGGTGATGCCAGCCTCCGCGCAAGCCAGTTCGAGCCGCGCGCCGGCACGGTGTGCACTATCGATGTCCTGGGCGCGGACCGTGCGATCTTCGAGGCTGATCATTCGGCCTCGCCCTTGTTGTTGAAGACCGCCTCGAGCTTTCGGGAGAGCACCAGTAGCGCCGCCGTCTCGGCCAGCGCACGGTCCTTGCGATGCACCTCGCGTTCGAGCTCCTTGATGCGACGCCGATCCTGCCGGGTCTGCTGCGGGCTCGCGCGCGCCTCCTCGGGCTCGGCCAACGCCTCGGTCGCGCTGTTATGCCATTGCGCCAGTTGCTGCGGATACACGCCGTGCTCGCGACACCAGGCGCTTCGTGCAGCCTCGTCCATGCTCGCCGTTGTGATCACCGCTTCGAGCCGGGCCGGCGCTGTCCAGGCCCGCTCGCGAGCGGGCCTGGACAGCGCATCGCCGAGCCACCGCTGCAGTGTCTGTGCACCCACTCCGACTTCCCGCGCAACCTCATCCACCGATGCGCTCTGCGGCGGCAGCAACTTCGCCACCGCTCGATCCTTGAATCCCTGTCCGTATCGCGCCACGTCCGTCCTTCATGTTCGCCCCCGAATTATCGGTTTCTATCGAGGCGACAACTATTGTGACGCGGGGGGCCGGCGACCGAGGCGTTGGCCCAGCCCGAGGAGGCGCACGCGAGCCCGGCACCACGGCTATATCGGTCTTCCGCGGCACCGTATTCCACCTTGCCACAACGTCGTGGCGCAAAGTTTCTTCGGCGCGATTTGCGGCAGCGGGCCGATTACTTCGCTAACCTTCAACTCTGCGTATGGAAAGGCGGGGCATGGATGACCTAACCTTCAGCTCTGCGAATGGAAAGGCGGGGCTTGGATGACCTCCGTGCCCGCTTTCTGCTCATCCAACCAGTCCGCCCATTGCTGCATCATCTTGTGCCGCTCCGGCAGATGCGCCGTCCGGTTGTACGCGCGACCGTTTGCATCCCGCACCGCGTGCGCCAACTGATGTTCGATCCAGTCGATCCGCACGCCGAGCACTTCATCGAGGATCGTCCGCGCCATCGCGCGGAATCCATGCCCGCTCATTTCGTCTTTTGGAATCCCGAGTCGTCGCAGCGCGGCCAGTATGGCGTTTTCGCTCATCGGCCGACCGTTGCTGCGCGCACCCGGAAAGACAAAGCGAGAATGTCCGGTCAGTGGATGTAATTCGCGCAAGATTGCTATCGCTTGCGATGACAACGGGACAACGTGTGGCGTCCTCGTCTTGGTGACGATGTAACGCCATTCGGCCGCATCCAGATCGACATCGGCCCATTCGGCTTTTCGCAACTCACCGGGCCTCACGAATACGAGCGGCGCCAGACGCAGGGCGCATTGCACGGTCAATGTGCCGCGGTAGGCGTCCAGGACACGCAGCAGTTCGCCGACCTTCTTCGGTTCGGTGACCGCAGCAAAATGCTCACCGCGTACGGGCGGTAAAGCCCCCCGGAGATCACCGGACGAGTCGCGTTCGGCGCGACCAGTGGCTACGGCGTAACGGAGCACCTGTCCGCAGTTGCCGAGTGCCCGATGCGCGGTTTCCAGCGCTCCCCGACCTTCGATGCGCCGCAGGACGGCCAACAGTTCCGGCGCGGTCACGTCGGTAACGGAGCGCCCGCCGATCCATGGAAATACATCACGCTCGAACCGGCGCAGGATTCGATCGCCGTGTGACGGGTGCCAGCTGGGTGCGTACTTCGCATACCACTCGCGCGCAACTGCTTCGAAACTGTTCGCCGCGCGCTCGGCGCGCATGGTTCTGGTCGCCTTGCGATGCTCGCTCGGGTCGATCCCCTCGGCGAGCAGCTTCCGCGCGTCGTCCCGGCGCTGGCGGGCTTCGGCAAGTCCGGTGTCCGGATATACGCCTAGCGAAAGACGCTTTTCCTTGCCCATGACTCGGTACTTCAGTCGCCAGTACTTACCCCCGGTCGGGGTCACTTCCAGATACAGACCACCCGCGTCACCCATCTTGTAGGGCTTGGCAGTGGCTACGCCCTTCGGCGTCTTGCCCGGCTTCGCGTTCTTGATCGCGTTGACGGTCAACATGATTCGGCCCCTTGTGCGACAGTGCGCGTCGCATCGAGAAAGCGGCGCAATTCGGCCGTTTCGCTGGGTGTGAGCGTGACCTCTCGCCTTCCGAGTCGGATCGCCAGGGTCCCGTCGCTTTCGATGGAGAAGCGCATCCCGTGGAGTCGACGCGCTTCCTCGTCGCGCTCGAGGGCGCGTTCCGCCTTCTTGATGTCGCTTGGATTGACGCACTGCGCAAGGAGCGTGCGGTACTCGTCGCGCTTCGCCCGTGCGTCCGCCAGGCTGACGGCGGGAAAGACGCCCGCCGAAACACTCTGTGGCTTTCCCTCGTGCCAGTACTTGAACCGCCAGTACCGCGCACCGTTCGGCGTGATCAGCAGGTGCAGCCCGTCACCGTCGTACAGGCGAATGTCTTTCTCGCCGGGCATCGTTGCTTCGATGCGCGCCTGGTCCAGCGCGTTCCTTCGACGGTCTGGGGGCATGGGTTTTTGTGTCCCGAAATCGGCCCCCAATCTTGCCCCCTCTTTCTCTTGGCTGTCAACGGACGTTATTGCCCCCTATCGGACTAAAAGACAAAGAAAAACCCGCACTTAGGCGGGTTCTCAGGATGCCGTTGGACGGCCTTGGAAGGGGTGATGGTGGAGCCGGCGGGAATCGAACCCGCGTCCGCAAGTCCTCTACGACCAGTTCTACATGCGTAGTCGATCTATTTGGATCTCAGTGCGGATTTAGCCGGTCGACAGGCCGATCAGCACCCAGCCACCTTGATTTTAGCTCCGCATCAAGTAGCCCGATGCGGCACGAGCCGACATGAATGACACTGCAGTTCCTTGCGGAACCCGGGCTGTCGGCGACCCGGTGCAGCGGCTCAGGCCTTAAGCGGCCAGTGCGAAACGCTCGTCGTTGGCGTTTGTGGTTTTGCCAATGGATTTACGAGGAAAAGGCGCCTCGGCATGCCCTGTGCCGCTTCGCTACCCACGTCGAAACCTGGTCGGCCCCGAATTCGGTATCTGGCAACACTGCGCGACGACTTCGCGCATCCATCAAGTATAGACGGTTGAGTCGATTTCAAGCGCGCCAAATTTCATTACTCGCTTGTGCTAGAGCGGTCATTGGATGTAACTTTAGCGCATGAAGCCCGACGCGCGCCACCTCATCCTGAATCTGCTGCTGGGCACCGCCCATCGTCGGCTCTCGGCGCGGGAGGCGGTTGCCTCGTGCGCGCTGTTCGGCATTCGCGAGAACAACGTGCGCGTCGCGCTCGTTCGACTGGCTGCCGGCGGGATGATCGAATCGATCGAGCGCGGCCAGTACCGTCTCGGGCCGAAGGCGGCTGGGCTCGCCGGCGACGTCGCGAGCTGGCGCGACAGCGAGGCGCGCGTGCGCGACTGGGACGGCGGCTGGATCGCCGTGCACGTCGGCGCGTTGCCGCGCAGCGATCGCGCCTCGCGGCGCATTCGTGAGCGTGCGCTCGGTCTGCTCGGACTGCGCGAGCTCGACGCCGGTCTGTTCGTCCGTCCCGACAACCTCGCCGGCGGGGTCGATGCCGCGCGCGAGCGTCTGCTGCGTCTGGGCCTCGGCGGCGAGGCGGCGGTATTCGTCGCGCACGCGTTCGACGACGAGCGCGCGCGCCGTGCGGCGGCCCTCTGGGACGTCGCGATGCTCGATCGCGGGTACCGGACGACTCGTGCTGTGCTCGAGGACTGGCTTGCGCGCTGGTCGGTCGGCGCACCGCCGCTGTCGCTCGAGGCGGCCGCCCGCGAGTCCTTCGTGCTCGGCAACGACGCGATTCGCCAGCTCGTCTTCGATCCGCTGCTGCCGGCGCCGCTCGTCGACGTGAGCGCACGGCGCGCCTTCGTCGACGCCGTACGGCGCTTCGATGGCGTCGGCCACTCGATCTGGCGACGTTTCCTGCTCGGCGCCGCCGGCGGCCTCGTTCGGCCGCAACGCGCGCTGGATTCCGCTCCCGCCGCTGCGGCCTTGCGCATGCACGCGCGGCCGCCCTCCGACTCGACCTCCTCCTGCCTGGAGACTTCCCGATGAACGCCCCCGAAAAGCTTCGCAAGGATTCGCTGTATCTCGCCGAGACGCACGAAGTCATCAACGTCGGCCGCGAGCTGGCCGACTACAACCTGTACGCGCAGGACGCGGCGCTGCAGGAGGCGGTGCAGCGCGAGGGCGCCGGCTGGGCCCACGAGCAGCTGTCGGCGTTCGGCGCGAAGATCGGCACCGCCGACTATCTGGACCTCGGCGTGGTCGCGAACCGCGTCGCGCCCGAGCTCGACACGCACGATCGCTTCGGCAACCGCATCGATCTCGTGCGTTTCCATCCCGCGTACCACGCGCTGATGCGCACGGCGATCGAGCACGGACTGCACTCGTCGCCGTGGACCGCGCCGCGCGCCGGGGCGCACGTCGCGCGTGCCGCGGGTGTCTACCTGCATTCACAGGTCGACGCCGGGCACCAGTGTCCGGTCACGATGACCTTCGCCGCCGTGCCGACGCTGCGCACGACGCCGCAGCTCGCCGCGCTGTGGGAGCCGCGAATCACGGCGCGCACCTACGATCCTCGCAACGTGCCCGATGCGCAGAAGTCCGGCATCACGATCGGCATGGCGATGACCGAGAAGCAGGGCGGCTCCGACGTGCGCGCGAACACGACGCGCGCGTTTCCGGTGGGCGCCGCGCACGGGCCGGGCGAGGCCTACGAGCTCGTCGGCCACAAGTACTTCGTCTCCGCACCGATGTGCGACGCCTTCCTCGTGCTGGCGCAGGCGCCCGGGGGGCTGTCGTGCTTCCTGCTGCCGCGCTGGCGACCCGACGGCAGCAAGAATCCGCTGCAGGTGCTGCGCCTGAAGCGCAAGATGGGCAACGTCTCGAATGCGTCGAGCGAGACCGAGCTGCGCGGCGCGCTGGCCTGGATGGTCGGCGAGGAAGGCCGCGGCGTGCGAACGATCATCGAGATGGTCGCGATGACGCGCTTCGACTGCATGGTCGGCTCCTCGTCGGGGCAGCGCGCGGCGGTCGCGCAGGCGCTGCACCACTGCTCGATCCGCTCGGCTTTCGGCAAGGTGCTCGACCGTCAGCCGCTGATGCAGAACGTGCTCGCCGATCTCGTGCTCGAGAACGAAGGCTCGCTGGCGCTGACGATGCGCATCGCGCGTGCGCTGGACGCGCGCGCCGCAGACGAGCACGAAGACCTGCTCGTGCGGCTGGTGACGGCGATCGGCAAGTACTGGATCTGCAAGCGCACGCCGCAGCTCACGTACGAGTCGATGGAGTGCATCGGCGGCAGCGGCGTGATGGAGGACGGTCCCTTCGCAAGGCTGTTTCGCGAATCGCCGGTCAACGCCATCTGGGAAGGCAGCGGCAACGTGCAGTGCCTGGACGTGCTGCGCGCGATGCAGAAGACACCGGCGACGGTCGAGGCGTTCTTCACCGAGGTGGCGAAGGCCCGGGGCGCGAACGATACGCTCGATCGCTACGTCGCGGCACTGCGGCGCGAGTTCGCCGATCCGGGTGACCTGGAGTACCGCGCGCGCGACGTCGTCGACCGGATGGCGCTGTCGATCCAGGCTGCGCTGCTCGTGCAGCACGCGCCGGCGGCGATCGCCGACGCGTTCTGCGCGTCGCGGCTCGCCGCCACCGGACACCACAACTACGGGACGCTGGCGCGCGGGGCGGACTGCGCGGCGATCATCGAGCGGGCGAGGCCGCGTGCGTAGGCCGACGCCGAGCGCGACGAAGCGGGCAGGCGGCTGGCGTCAGGCCGGCGCTGCAGCGGCCTGCGCGATGCGCCGCTCGATGTGCGCGAGCGCCGCCTCGACCTGGTCGACGAGGATCACGCACAGCTCGCCCGGCGCGAGCGCGTCGAGCGCCGCGTCGATGGCGGCGAATTCGCCGTGGATCGCGCGAACTGCCGACGTTCGCCGCGCGCCCTGCAGTCCCTGGCGCAGCAGCGCGACCACCTCGCCGTCGGAGCGGCCGCGCTGGCACTGGTCTTCGTAGAGGATCACTTCGTCGAAGGCCTCGCCCAGCAGCCGCGTCTGGGCGCGCAGGTCTTCGTCGCGACGATCGCCTGCGCCGCTGATGACGATCGAGCGCCGCGTGGCCGCAAACGATTCGATCGCCTGCACGAGAGCGCCGATCGCGTCGACGTTGTGCCCGTAGTCGGCGACGACGGTCGCGCCGGCGTGCTCGAACACGTTGAAGCGCCCGGGTGCGGTTCGCGCATCGGGCACGAAGCGGCGCAGTGCCGCGCACACCGCGTCGCCGTCGAGACCGAGCGCGCGGGCGGCGCCGATGGCGGCCATCGCGTTGTCGATCTGGAATCCGATCGTGCCGCCGCGCGTGAGCGCGACGTCGCGCAGGGCGATCCGCTGCTCGAGGCCGCCCTGCGCGCAGACGATCGCGTCGCCGTCGACGTACACGACGCATCCGCCGTGCGTGCGGTGCTCGGCGAGCACCGCATTCGTCGCCGAACGCGCGAAATACACGACCGTCCCCGGACACCACGGCGCCATCGCGACGACGCGCTCGTCGTCGGCGTTCAGAACCGCGAATCCGTCGACCGAAACGCTCTGCACGACGACGCGCTTGATCCGGGCGAGCGTGTCGACATCGTCGACATGGTTCATGCCGAGGTGGTCGCCTTCGCCGATGTTGGTCACGACCGCGACGCGACAGCGATCGAAGCCGAGCCCTTCGCGCAGCAGTCCGCCGCGCGCCGTCTCGAGCACCGCCGCGTCCACGTGCGGGTGCATCAGCACGTTGCGCGCGCTCCTCGGACCGCTGCAGTCGCCGTCGTCGATGCGCCGTCCGTTCACGTAGACGCCGTCCGTCGTCGTGATGCCCACGCGTGCACCGGTCTCGGCGAGCAGTTGCGCGATCAGCCGCACGGTGGTCGTCTTGCCGTTCGTCCCGGTGACCGCGACGACCGGGATGCGGGCGTCGTCGTCGGCGTCGAACATCGCCCCGATCACCGCCTCGCCGATTGCGCGCGGCTTGCCGTACGACGGCGCGATGTGCATGCGAAGTCCGGGGGCGGCGTTGACCTCGACGATGCCGCCGCCCTGTTCTTCGAGCGGACGCGAGATGTTTTCGCAGACGACGTCGACGCCGCAGATGTCCAGCCCGACCGTGCGCGCCGCTTCGACCGCACGTGCCGCGACCTGCGGATGCACGTCGTCGGTGACGTCGGTGGCACTGCCCCCGGTGCTCAGGTTCGCGTTGTGGCGCAGCACGACGCGAACCCCCGCCGCCGGAATCGAAGCCGGCGACAGGCCGAGTGCGGCCAACCGGGCGCAGGCGAGCGCGTCGAGCGTGACGCGGGTGAGCGCGGTCGCGTGGCCGTCGCTGCGTCGCGGATCGCGGTTGATCTCCTCGACGAGTTCGGCGATCGTGTGCAGGCCGTCGCCGAGCACGGCAGGCGGATCGCGCCTCGCCGCGGCAACGAGCCGTCCGCCGATGACGAGCAGCCGGAAATCGCTGCCCGGTATGTAGCGTTCGATCAGGAGGTCGTCGGAGAATTCGAGCGCGCCGGCCCATGCCGTCTCGAGCTGTTCGCGCGTTCGTACGTTCACCGACACGCCCTTGCCCTGGTTGCCGTCGCGCGGCTTCACGACGACCGCCCCGCCGAGCCGCTGCATGGCGTCGCGTGCCTGCTCGATCGTCTCCACGGCGACACCCTGCGGCACCGGAATCCCGGCGTCGGACAACAGCTGCTTCGTCAGTTCCTTGTCCTGCGCGATCTGCTCGGAAACGGCGCTCGTCGCGTCGATCTCGGCGGCCTGGATGCGCCGCTGCCGGCTGCCCCAGCCGAGCTGCACGAGGCTGCCCGTGGTGAGGCGCCGATAGGGGATGCCACGCGCGCGCGCGGCCTGGACGATCTCGCCGGTGCTCGGTCCGAGACGCTCGTCTTCGTCGATCGCCCGCAGCCGCGCGATCGCCTCGGCAGGATCGAAGGGCAGGTCGGCGGCGACCGATCCGACGAGGGCTTCGGCCAGCTCGAACGCGAGCCGGCCGACCGCCTCCTCGCTGTACTCGACGACGACGTGGTAGACGCCGGGCTCGCAGGTCTGCACCGTGCGCGCGAACGAGATCGGGCAGCCGGCGCGCGACTGCAGTGCGAAGGCGGCAGCGCCGAGCGCGTGCGCCATCGATCGCGGCGTACCCGCTCCGTTGGGCAGGCGCATCAGATCGGGACAGCGATCGCGCAGGCGATCGACGAAGCCGTCGATCGCCGCCAGTTCGCGTTCGCCTTCGTCGCAGCGAACGAGCGCCTCGATCGCGCGCGTTCGGGACCATCGGTTCGGCCCGCGCAGCGCGCGGATTCGTTCGACTTGCATGAAGGGCTTCCAGGCAACGCGGCGCGGCGGCGGATGCCGCTGCCGCTGCGGTTTCAGGCCGTCTCGTCGGCGATCGCGGCGACTCGTCCGGTGAGCGCCGCCAGTCGTTCGGCGATGCGCCGCGTCGAAGTGCCGGCCGCCCAGGCCGCGGAGATCGCCGGCAGCAGGTCGTCGAGCGATTCGCCGCCGAGCGCGTCGTCATCGCCGACGTATTCCACGCCGGTGCCGCTGCGCAGCGCGATGCGCCCGTCTTCGATGCGCACCGCCCGGCGGCCCTCGCGCAGGTGCGCGTCGATGACGGCGTCGCCCTGGGGCGAGGCGGCGTAGAAGATCGTCTCGCCCTCGCACAGCGCTGCCATCTCGACGATCATCGGGTCGGTCGCGTCGAGCACGGCCGCGCCGCCCGCGAGGACGACGTCGACCTGCGTACGCAGCACCGCGTACATCTGCTCGGGCGTTCGCACGTCGAACTCGTCGACGCGCGCGTCGCGCTCGAGCGAAGAAACGACGCCGACGTTGCAGCGATCGTAGGCGAGCCCCTCGGAGACGATCGAGCGCGCGCCGTTCTCCACGATCGCGCATTCGACGAACCGGTTCGTCAGCAGCCGTCGTGCGCCGTCCCAGCGCGCCGCGTCGCCGTCGAAGATGCGGCGTTCGCCGACGAAGACGCCGTGGGCGTTCGCCAGTCCGAGGCAGCCCGCGTCGTCGCGCAGCAGCGCCGCGACCAGCGCCGCGATGCGCGTACCGGCGCGCGTGCCGGCGATGCCGATGATCGGGATGCGGCCGCTCGCTCGATCGGGGAAAAGGTGCTCGACGATTGCCTCGCCGACGGGTCGGCGCCGGCCGACCGCAGGCTTCAGGTGCATCAGCAGGCCGGGCCCGGCGTTGACCTCGACGATGGCGCCGCGCTGCTCCTCGAGCGAGCGCGAGATGTCGTCGGCGACCAGGTCGATGCCGGCGACGTCCAGTCCGACGACGTCGGCCGCCAGCGCCGCCATGGCTGCGACCTCGGGGTGCATTTCGCCGGTGACGTCGATCGAGACGTTGCCGTTGCGCTGGATCAGCAGTCGCGTGCCGGCGGGGGGAACCGACTCGGCGTCGAAGCCCTGGCGCGCGAGTTCGATGCGCGCCGAAGAATCGATGCGCACGAAGTTCAACGGGCAGTCTTCGGTGCTGCCGCGCAGCGGGTGGCTGTTCAGCTGCAGGTCGATGAGCTCGCTGACGGTGCAGTGGCCGTCGCCGACGACGTGGGCCGGCTCGCCGCGCGTGGCCGCGACGACGCGTCCGCCGACCACCAGCAGGCGGTGCTCGTTGCCGTGCACGAATCGCTCGACGATGACGCCGCTGCCTTCTTCGCGCGCGACTTTCCAGGCCGCGAGCACTTCGTCGCGACTGACCAGGTTGGTGAACACGCCGCGGCCGTGATTGCCGTCCGAAGGCTTCACGACGACCGGCAGGCCGACCTCGAGCGCGGCGTCCCACGCATCTTCGGCGTCGACGACCGGCCGGCCCTCGGGCACCGGCACGCCGCAGGCGTGCAGCAGCTCCTTGGTGAGATTCTTGTCGCGCGAGATGCCCTCGGCGATCGCGCTGGTGCGGTCGGTCTCCGCCGTCCAGATCCGGTGTTGCGCCGCGCCGTAGCCGAGCTGCACGAGGTTGCCGTCGTTCAGCCGGATGAAGGGTATCGATCGCTCGTCGGCGGCGAGCACGATCGATTCGGTGCTCGGACCGAGATAGTGCTCGTCGTTCAGCGCGCGCAGGTGGGCGACCGTGCCGGTGACGTCGAAGGGGCGATCCTCGATCGCCGCCATGACCAGGTCGCGTCCCGCGGCAAGTGCCGCCCGCGCGGTCTGTTCCTGGAACGCGCGGATGACCACGCGATACACGCCCGGCGTGGAGGTTTCGCGTGCGCGTCCGAAACCGGCGTGGGGTGCGCCGGCGAGCGCCTGAAGCTCGACGGCGACGTGCTCGAGGATGTGCGCGGGCCAGGTGCCTTCGTGCAGGCGGCGCAGGAAGCCGCCGCGTTCCCCGTAGCTGCAGCGATGCTCGACCAGTCCGGGCAGCCAGCGCTCGAGTCGCTGCGGCAGTCCCGGCAGGCGATTCGACGGAAACTCCTCGAGGCCGCCGATGTCGACGACCGCTTCGAGCACGGGACGGTAGGTCCAGCGGCCCGGCCCCCGGATGTAGTGCGCCTCGACGATCTCGATGTCGAGGCGGGAGTCGGACGAGCCCTGCGGGCGCGGAGCGAGCATGAAGGAATCCAGGGAGGTCGGTGGGGTGTGGCGGGGCGTAGTACGGCGTACAACGCGGCAGCATAGTTCCGGTTGACGTCCAAGCACGTATCGCGCCTGCTGGCCATTCGGGACGACCCGGAGCGCGCTGGCCGAATGCAGTAAGCTTCCCGGTTTCGATGCCCACGATTCCGTCCGCCGACCTGCTTGCCGACGATCCGTTTCCCTCGGAATGGCGGCGCGAGATCGACGTGCAGATCTCGGAAGCGGCGCCGCTGCGCGTGCTCGCCTGGGCGGAACTCGACCTCGACGCGCGGCTGCATTTTCATCGCGGCCTGCTCGTTCTGACCCCTTCGCGGCTGTGGTTTCTGCAGGCAGGCGGAACCGGCGCCGCCTCCTTGGCGCTTGCCGCCGGCTCGCGGCTCGAACTGAACGATCACGGCGGCGTCGGCACGCTGCAGTTGTGCGACGAGCACCGGCGCCTGGCGACCTGGCGCTTCACGCTCGCGCGGATGCCCGCGGTGCAGCGTTTCGCGGAACGTTTTGCGCGCGAACGCGAAGCGCAGCAACGCCAAGCGCAACGGGGGAAGGACGACGGGACAACCGACGGAACCGAGCCCGCAGCAGCGGATGCGATCGCGGACCGAACGGCGGACGAAACAGGCGACGAAACAGCGTACGGAACAGCGGACGGAACAGCGGACGGGACAGCGGACGGAACAGCGGACGGAACAGCGGACGCAACCGCCCAGGCGACAGCGGACGGCAGGGAGCGCGCAGCGATCGACGACAGCGACGACGCAACGCCTGCCGGCGCCGTCGCCGACGAGCGCCCGTCGGCCGGAGCGCTGTTCCGCATCTGGCGCTTCGCGCGTCCATACAAGCGTCGGCTGCTGGCCGGCTTCCTGCTCACGCTCGCCTCCACCGGCGCGACGCTGGTGCCGCCGTACCTGACCATGCCGCTGATGGACGACGTGCTGATTCCGTTCCAGAACGGCGTGCCGATCGATGCGGCGCTCGTGTCGATGTATCTCGGCGGCCTGCTGGCGGCGGCGCTCGTCGCGTGGTCGCTCGGCTGGGCGCGCACCTACCTGCTCGCGTTGGTGAGCGAGCGCATCGGTGCGGACCTTCGCACCGCCGCCTACGAGCATCTGCTGAGGCAGTCGCTGCAGTATTTCGGCGGCAAGCGCACCGGCGATCTGATTGCGCGCATCGGCAGCGAGACCGACCGGATCAACGTCTTCCTGTCCTTGCACCTGCTCGATTTCGCCACCGACGTGCTGATGATCGCGATGACCGCCGCGATCCTCGTCTCGATCGATCCGTGGCTTGCGCTCGTCACGCTGATGCCGCTGCCGCTGATCGTCTGGCTGATCCACCTCGTGCGCGAGCGCTTGCGGCACGGTTTCGAGAAGCTCGACCGGATCTGGGCCGAAGTCACGAGCGTGCTCGCCGACACGATTCCCGGCATCCGCGTCGTCAAGGCCTTCGCGCAGGAACGACGCGAGGCCGAGCGCTTTCGGCTCGCCAACGAGCACAACCGCATCGCCAACGATCGGCTGAACCGCACCTGGTCGCTGTTCTCGCCGTCGGTGACGCTCGCCACCGAGATCGGCCTGCTGGTGGTCTGGGCCTTCGGTATCTGGCAGGTCTCGCGCGGGCGCATCACGGTCGGCGTGCTCACCGCGTTTCTCGCGTACATCGGCCGGTTCTACACGCGACTGGACTCGATGAGCCGCATCGTCTCTCACACGCAGAAGGCGGCCGCCGGCGCGAAGCGCATCTTCGAGATTCTCGACCACGTCTCCAGCGTTCCGCAGGCGCCGAACCCGGTGCCGCTGCCGCGGATGCAAGGACGCATCGAGGTGCGCGACGTCGACTTCCGCTACGGCAACCGCGCGGTGCTGCGCGGGCTCGCGCTGGACATCGCACCGGGCGAGATGATCGGCCTGGTCGGCCACAGCGGCTCGGGCAAGAGCACGCTGGTGAACCTGATCTGTCGCTTCTACGATCCCTCCGACGGCGAGATCCGCGTCGACGGCGTCGACATCCGCGCGCTGCGCATCGCCGACTACCGCCGGCACATCGGTCTGGTGCTGCAGGAGCCGTTCCTGTTCTTCGGCACGATCGCCGAAAACATCGCGTACGGACGGCCCGAGGCTTCGCGCGCCGAGATCGTTGCCGCCGCCCGCGCCGCGCACGCGCACGAGTTCATCCTGCGGCTGGCGCACGGCTACGACTCGCTCGTGGGCGAGCGCGGCCAGGCGCTTTCGGGCGGCGAGCGCCAGCGCATCTCGATCGCGCGCGCGCTGCTGATCGATCCGCGGATCCTGATTCTCGACGAGGCGACGTCGTCGGTCGACACCGCCACCGAGCAGGAGATCCAGAAGGCGCTCGACAATCTCGTGCGGGGCCGCACGACGATCGCGATCGCGCACCGGCTGAGTACGCTGCGCAAGGCCGACCGCCTCGTCGTTCTCGACCGCGGGCGCGTCGTCGAGACCGGCACGCACGACGAACTGATGGCGCGCGAGGGCGCCTATTTCGAGCTGTATCGCGCGCAGCAGCGCCGCGCCGAGATCGAGCCGTCCGGCAATGCCGACGCGGGCGCCGAAGCGCTGGCCGAGGAGGCCGCGCAATGAGTTGCGCATCGGCGTCGTTCTCGTTGTCGCGCGACGCCTTCGGCCGACTCGTACTGCATCGGCCCGACGGCAGCACGCACGCGGGCGTCGTTCCGGTTCGTGCGTTTCCCGTTTCCGCCCCCGACGACGGCGTCTCGCTGCTCGGCGCCGACGGCCGCGAGCGCGTATGGATCGAGCGGCTCTCGTCGCTCGACGCTTCGCTGCGCGCGCTCGTCGAGGAGGAACTCGCCGCGCGCGAGTTCGTTCCCGAAATCCGCGGCATCCTCGCGGTGTCGAGCTTCCTCACGCCGTCGACCTGGCACGTTGCCACCGACCGCGGCGAAGCGCATCTGGTGCTGCGCGGCGAGGAGGCGATCCGCCGGCTGTCGCGCAACGTGCTGCTGATCGCCGACGAGAACGGCGTGCACTACCTGGTGCGCGACGTCGACGCGCTCGATGCGCAGAGTCGTCGGCTGCTCGATCGGTTCATGTGATCGACGAAGGCAACCCGGCACGGCGCAGGCCGAGCAGCGAGAGCAGTTCGCGCGGTTCGTGCGCGAGCGCATCGGCGCCCCAGCTGTGCGGCGGCGATTCTTCGCCGCAGAAGCCGTAGGCGGCGGCGATCGTGCGCATCTTCGCGGCGCGACCGGCGACGATGTCGCGCAGGTCGTCGCCGACGTAGACGCAGGCAGCGGCGTCGACGTGGGCGATTCGGGCGCCGTGCAGCAGCGGCTCGGGATGCGGCTTCGCAAAACCGGTGGTGTCGCCGCCGATCGCACATACGGCGCGATCGAGCACGCCGAGCGATTCGAGGATCGGCCCGACCAGCCGCTCGATCTTGTTGCTGATCACGCCCCAGCGGATCGCCGCGTCGTCCAGCGCATCGAGCACCTCGCCCATTCCGGGAAACAGGCACGTGTGCACGTTCATCGCCGCCTCGTAGCGCTGCAGGAATTCGTCGCGCAGCGCCTCGAACCCGGGCGCCTCGCGTTCGACGCCCAGCCCCTTGAAGAGCAATCCGCGCGCACCCATCGAGGCGTACGGGCGCAGCACCTCGAAGGGCAGCGGCGCAAGCCCGCGCTCGGCGCGCATCGCCTGCACCGGTGCGACGAGGTCGGCCGCGGTGTCGGCGAGCGTTCCGTCCAGATCGAAGAAAACCGCACGAGGCGCGCGCGCCCGGGCGGCCGGTTGGGCGCGCCCGCTCATCCGGGCACCCGGCCGAGCGGGTCGATCCGCCGGCACGCGACCATGTAGTTCACGTCGGGGTCGCCGGCGTCGAGCCGATAACGGCGCGTGAGCGGGTTGTAGGTGAGGCCGGTGACGTCGACCAGCTCGAGTCCGCAGCGACGTGCCGCTGCTGCCAGCTCCGACGGCCGGATGAACTTCTCGTACTCGTGCGTGCCGCGCGGGAGAAGCCGCAGCACGTACTCGGCCCCGACGATCGCCAGCGCAAAGGCCTTCGCGTTTCGATTGATCGTGGAGAAGAACACCCAGCCGCCCACGCGCACGAGCGCCGAACACGCGCGCACCACCGATTCGGGATCGGGAACGTGCTCGAGCAGCTCCATGCACGTGACGACGTCGTAGGCGCCGGGGTCGCGCTGTGCCAGTACTTCGACGGCGATGCGCTCGTACTCGACGGCGACGCCGCTCTCGAGCGAGTGCAGTTCGGCGACCTGCAGGGCACGCTCGCCGAGATCGATACCGTGCACGCTGGCACCGCGCTGCGCCATCGCCTCGGACAGGATGCCGCCTCCGCAGCCGACGTCGAGCACGCGCTTGCCGGCAATCGCTGCGCGTGCATCGATCCATTCGAGCCGCAGCGGGTTGATTTCGTGCAGCGGGCGGAATTCGGACTCGGGGTCCCACCAGCGCGCGGCGAGAGCCTGGAACTTCGCCACCTCGGCCGGATCGACGTTCGGGGCGCGGGGCTTGGGTGTGACGGGAAGCGGCATCGGGCGTGGCAGGGCGGCGACAACGCGATTCTACGGTGCACGGCGAGCTGCGCAGCGATTGGCCGCGGTCGCATCCCGTCGGCA
>JACDJB010001276.1_pt1 | contig 20952 bp, 22 predicted proteins | sample 7454121 | NCBI WGS metagenome assembly JACDJB01 (sample SAMN14253290, study PRJNA609438) | sludge metagenome | isolation source: sludge after 25d culture with pyrite | collected 2018-12-20
CACCGGATTTGACGTCGGCGATCAGGGTCGCACGCTCGACCAGCCCCTGCTCGATCAACGGTAGGAAACCCAGCTGCACTGCCGTCGGATAGCAACCCGGGTTGGCCACGAGGCGTGCCGAACGGATACGCTCACGCTGCATCTCTGGCAGGCCGTAGACCGCCTCGGCGAGCAGTTCCGGACAGGCATGAGGCATGCCGTACCATTGTTCCCACACTGCGGGATCACGCAAGCGGAAATCGGCGGCCAGATCGACCACCCGCACGCCGGCCGCAAGCAGTTCCGGTACCATCTGCATGGCGGTGCCATTGGGTGTGGCGAAAAACACCAGATCGCAGCCCTGCAGGGTGGCCGCATCGGGTGCGGAAAATTCCAGATCGAGGTATCCGCGCAGATTGGGAAACATGTTTGTCACCGCCATGCCCGCGGCGGAACGCGAGGTGATGACGCGCAGTTCGACCTGCCCATGCCCGACCAGCAGACGTAGCAATTCGACTCCCGTATACCCCGTGCCCCCGACCACACCGACTCTGATCATGGTGATGCTCCCCGAATAGCAACGTCCAGAACCTTCAATAATACGGTCTGCGGGCATGCGACTCCAAGCACGGGAACGCGGTACAGCTGCCCCGACGGAACCTGGCCGGATTGCTACGGTCCCACCGACAGGGCACACTTGGCCGATGGGCCCGATCCAGACCGACGCGCCGACCCTGATCACAGCGGCCTGAGCCAGCGCTATTGAACCACCGGTCGCGGTGAGCGGGAGTTGTCGGCGCGGTATGACCCCTGGTGGTTTCCGGGGTAGCTGGCGGTCATTGTGAGAACGATGATCTGGCTGCTGGTGTAGATCTGGTAGGGCCTGAAGGGCACTCGCCGCCCCGTCGGTCACATGACTGACGCCCGCAGGCGCCCACTCACAGGTGGCGATAGCGCCCCTGTCCAAACCGAGTCGTGACGAACAGCGGACATGAAAGCGAAAGACATTCTTCTGGGGTTGTTTGCCTTGGTGCTGGTGGGCGCACTGGCCTACGTCTGGCTGTCCCCCGAGGGCCTGAAGCGGGCCCCCGAGGTCGCCCTGCGTACGATCGACGGCAATGAGATCAACCTGGCCGGGTTGCGGGGCAAGCCGGTGCTGGTCACCTTCTGGGCCACGTCCTGCCCGGGGTGCGTAAAGGAAATCCCACACCTCATCGAGCTCTACCGGGACTTCGCTCCGCAGGGACTGCAACTGGTGGCCGTGGCAATGGATTACGACCCGCCGGATCATGTGCTCGCCATGCGCGACGCCCGGCAGATCCCCTACCCGATCGCCCTGGACAGCAAAGGCGAGGCTGCGCGCGCCTTCGGCGACGTGCGCCTGACGCCGACCTCCTTCCTGATCGCGCCGGATGGGCGCATCGTGCGGCAGAAGATCGGCGAAATGGAAATGGCCGACGTGCGGGCGCAGATCCGCGCCATGCTCGGCACCTGACGGGGCAGGCCCACGTGCTCTGGGTGAAGGCCTGGCACATCATCTTCGTCGTGACGTGGTTTGCCGGCCTGTTCTATCTCCCGCGCCTGTTCGTCTACCATGCCGACTGCACCGATGAACCCGGCAACACCCGCTTCAAAATCATGGAGCGCAAGCTCTACGCCATCATGACCCTTGGTGCACTGGCGGCCGGCTTCTTCGGTCTGTGGCTGCTGTTCGTCTACCAGTGGCAGACCCTGTTCAGCACGCTCTGGCTGCCGCTGAAGCTGGTGCTGGTCATTGCCCTGATCGCCTATCACCTCTACTGCCTCAGGCTGGTGCGCGACTTCCGCGCCGACCGCAATCGCCGCAGCCATGTTTTCTATCGTTGGTTCAATGAGTTCCCGGCCCTGATCCTGGTCGCTGTGGTGCTGCTGGCGGTCCTCAAGCCGTTCTGACGGCGCCTCATCCCCGCTGCCCTGCCCAGACACGCAAATCATCAGCCCCTCATATCTGAATATGTGAATACGAATCGTTTGCATTCGCCATTTCGATACGTATAATTCCTCGCAGCCGTACCGGACCGCCATTCGCTCCACCGGCCAGCGGCAGACTCCAAACCAAAACTTCGAGGAATCGCGCACTATGAACCCCAACACCCCGCTGAACCTGGGGCTGGCCGCTGCCATGACCCTGTTCATTGGCAGCGCCGCTGCCGCCGAACCACCCTCCACCGACGAGATGTGGCGCATCATCCAGGAACAACAAAAACAGATCGAGGCGCTGAAATCCCAGATCAACCAGACCGACCAGAAGGTCGAGGCCACGGGCGACGCCCTGGAGCAGGTCGCCGCCACAAAGTCGGGCAGTGGCGGCGCCAGCTGGACGGAGCGCACCCGCATCGGTGGCTACGGCGAGCTGCACTACAACAACCTGGAAGGCAAGGGCGGCGCCAGCGACAAGGACGAACTCGACTTCCACCGCTTCGTGCTGTTCTTCAGTCATCAGTTCAACGACCGCATCCGTTTGTTCTCCGAACTCGAGCTGGAGCACAGCGTCGCCGGCGATGGCCAGAAGGGCGAGGTCGAACTGGAGCAGGCCTATCTCGAATTCGACCTCAATGACCGGCACCGCGCCAAGGGCGGTATCTTTCTCATCCCCGTGGGCATCCTGAACGAGACCCACGAACCACCCACCTTCTACGGCGTCGAGCGCAATCCGGTCGAGAAGAACATCATCCCCACCACCTGGTGGGCCGGCGGCGCGGCGCTGAGCGGCGAGCTCGGTCGTGGCTTCAGTTACGATGCCGGCGTGCACGAGGGCCTCAACATCACCGACGCCAGCTACGCGGTGCGTAAAGGCCGCCAGAAGACCAGCGAGGCCGATGCCTCGGATCTGGCCTACACCGCGCGTCTGAAATGGACCGGTATGCCCGGCGTGGAGATCGCCGGCACCGTCCAGCACCAGACCGACATCCGCCAGGGACTGGACGCCACCGCCGGCAGCGCCAATCTGTACGAGCTGCACACGATCATCGGCAAGGGTCCCCTCGGTCTGCGCGCCCTCTACGCGCGCTGGGACCTGAACGGCAGTGGGCCGGCGGCCGTCGGCGCGGATGAACAGTTCGGCTGGTATATCGAGCCGTCGTTCAAATTCACCGAGCAGTGGGGCGTGTTCGCACGCTATAACCTCTGGGACAATGCCGCCGGTGACAGCATCGACAGTGAAAAGAAACAGATCGATGTCGGCGTGAATTTCTGGCCGCATCCGGACGTCGTACTGAAGGCGGATTATCAGATCCAGGACAACGACGACGGCAAGGAACAGAAGGGCTTCAACCTGGGGCTCGGTTATCAATTCTGACGCCGCTGCCAGGCAGCTGAACCAGGGCTATCCACGGGGTGCGGGCTACCGCACCCCGTGTCTTTATCCCAAAAATTGCATTTGCCTGTTTAGGAAATTCCACTGTATGGATCTGCTCAACGCAGCGGCACAAAGAAAATGCAGAGAGGATTCCATGCTGGAAAACTCTGTGCCTCCGCGCCTCTGTGTTGAAAAGTTTCATTATGAGAAATCTGCATGAGCCGACTCTTCTTCGTGCCCGCCTTGCTCATCGCGCTGCTGATGACCGTCCCCCGCGTCTGGGCCGAGGTCTATCAGAGTCCCGAGGACTTCCTGCATGAGGTGTTTGCGGGTGACGTCCCCGCGCCCGAGGTCCTGTGGCTCACCGGCACGGTGCGCGCTACCGCCAAGCAGATCCTGGGGCACGACCCGGCACAGCTGCGGGTACGCTACTGGTATCGTGACGCGCGCAGCGCCTGGATCCTCGAGGAGATCGGTAAGGAGCAGCCCATCACCACCGGCATCGTCGTCGCTGCCGGGCGCATTGAGCGCATGCACGTACTGGTCTTCCGCGAAAGCCGCGGCTGGGAGGTGCGCCATGACTTCTTCACCGACCAGTTCGCCCACCTGGGACTGACCGTTGACCGCAACCTGGACGGTCCGATCGATGGCATCTCGGGCGCCACACTGTCGGTGCGTGCGCTGACCAGGCTCGCGCGGCTGGCCCTGTACCTTCACCAGCAGATACCGGCCGCCCATGCCACACCGTAGAAAGCACCGCATCAAACTCAAATCGCTGTATGTGTGGCACCGCTACACCGGGCTGCTGGCGGCGCTGCTGGTCGTCGTGCTCGCGCTGACCGGGATCGCGCTCAATCACACCGAAGAACTGCAGCTCGACGCGCGCTTCGTGCGGTCGGCCTGGGTATTGGACTGGTATGGTATCCGCGCACCGGAGACATCTACGGCCTATGCCACGCCGCTCGCACCCGTCACGCTGCTTGGTCGGCAGTTGTATATCGGCGACCAGCCGTTGGCCGGCGAATATCACCAGCTGATCGGCGCTGAGGCCATTCAGGATATGCTGATCACGGCCGTGGACGATCATCTGCTGCTGACCGGGCCGGAGGGTGAATTGCTGGCCGACCTGACCGCCCTCGACGGCGTACCCATCGGCCTGCGACGCCTGGGCCGGGATCAGGAGGGCCGGCCGGTGGTCGCGGCCAGCGCGGGATATTATCGTCCCGATACCGACTTCATCCACTGGGAACGGCTGCCGTCAGCAGCGCACGACATCACCTGGGCACAACCGCAAACCCTGGCGCCGGAGCGGCGCCAGGCGCTGGAGCACACCTTCCGTGGCCGCGTCCTGCCATGGGAGCGCGTACTGCTGGATCTGCACAGCGGTCGCGTCTTCGGGCCTTATGGGATCTGGGTCATGGATGCCGCAGCGCTGCTCATGCTCTTCCTCGCTGCCAGCGGTGTACTGATCTGGCTCAAGCGCAAGCGTTGATGCGGCCTGGGCCGCAATGGGCCCGCGTTACATCTTCGACTGCAGGTAGTTCTGCAGGCCGATCTTCTCGATCAGCTCCAGCTGGGTCTCCAGCCAGTCGATATGCCCCTCTTCGCTCTCGAGGATGTCCTCGAACAACTCACGCGAGACGTAATCACGCACCGTCTCGCAATGGGCGATGGCGTCACGCAACAGCGGCACGGCTTCCCGCTCCAGTTCCAGATCGCAGCGCAGCATCTCGGGTGTATTCTCGCCGATCTTGAGCTTGCCGAGATCCTGCAGGTTGGGCAGCCCCTCCAGAAACAGGATGCGCTTGATGAGTACATCGGCATGTTTCATCTCGTCGATGGACTCGTGGTACTCATGCTCGTACAACCCTTTCAGCCCCCAGTTCTCGTACATGCGTGCATGCAGAAAGTACTGGTTGATAGCGGTCAGTTCGTTACGCAGGGCCTTGTTGAGGTAGTCGATGACCTTGGTGTCGCCCTTCATGATGCCTCCTGTGAGAGAGATGCCAGACGTGTTGGGCAGCCCGCGCGGCCGCAATCAGCGAGCGCACACCGAGGGGCTGGAAGTGGGTTGGAGTCTAGCAGATCGCGGAGAACACTCAGGCCGCGACCCCCGCGGCCTGGCCGCTGCAGCCGCCGGTACGACTGGCGCCGAGTGCGTCGTCGAGCACCTGCCGTGCGCTACGGGCGCACTTGCCGCACTGGGTGGCGACACCGAGATCGCGACTCAGATCACGCAGGCTGGCGGCCCCCTGATGAGTCACCGCCGTGCGGATCGCCCCGCAGGTCACACCTTTGCACAGACAGACATACATGGCTGGCTACCTCCTGTGCCAGCATTTAAATCTAAATGAGAACGATTGTCAATGGCATTATCGTGGTGTTGACCTGCCGCCGAAACCGATTGCGCACATGCAAGACCGGGGTATGCCGTGTGGGTGATCGAGGTGCATGTTGAGACGACGCCCCCTATCCGCACCAGGACAGTGTCGCGGACCACGGTAGGTGCAGGAGGCTTCGGGAAGGCCACGCAAGCTGTGGCGGATCAGCGCCCGGCCCGCACTAAACCGCCCAGGCCGGCCTCTTCCAGGGCGTTGTTGAGCAGGGTGCGGACGGCGATCTCCGACTCCATCTGCAGTGCCTGTTCGGTCAATACCCGCGCCCGCGCACAGGAAATCGTGCGCAATACCCATTTCACCCGCGGCAGGCTGCCGACGCTCATGCTCAGGCTGTCGACGCCCAGCCCCAACAGCACGATGGCGGCGGCCGGATCGCCGGCCAGTTCGCCGCACACAGCGACGGGTTTGCCATTGCGGTGCGCGCCCTCGACGATCTGTACCAGCGCCCGGATGACCGCCGGGTGCAGCGTGCGATAGAGCTCGGCGACGCGCGAGTTATTGCGATCGACGGCAAGCAGATACTGGGTGAGGTCGTTGGTACCGACCGAAAAAAATGCCACCCGCTGCGCCAGTGCATCCATCTGATAGGCCGCCGCTGGCACCTCGATCATCACCCCGATCGGCGGCAGACTGACGGACTCGCCTTCCTCCAGCAGCTCCTGATGGGCACGGTGGATCAGTGCCAGTGCCTCGTCCACCTCGCCGACGTCGCTGATCATGGGCAGCATCAGCCGGAGGTTGTTCAGACCACTGTTGGCACGCAGGATGGCACGCAGCTGGGTCAGGAAGATCTCCGGATGGTCCAGGGTGACGCGGATACCGCGCCAGCCGAGGAACGGATTGTCCTCACGCACCGGGAAGTAGGGCAACTCCTTGTCACCACCGATATCCAGGGTGCGCAGTGTCACCGGCCGTGGCGCGAAACCCTCCAGGAGCTGCCGGTAGATCTGCATCTGCTCGTCTTCGCCCGGAAAGCGATCGCGTACCAGGAAGGGCACCTCGGTCCGATACAGACCGACGCCCTCCGCACCGCTGCGCACCGACGGCGTGATGTCGGCCAGCAGGCCGGTATTCACATACAGCGGGATGCGTACGCCATCCGGCGTCTCCGCCGGCAGGTGGGTGAGCTCCTGCAAACCGGCGCGCAGTTGCTCCTCTTGTTGTTCCAGGCGCTGGAATTCCGCCAGCGCGGCGGCCGTCGGCCGGACGAAGATCTGGCCACCGTAGCCGTCGACCACCAGCTGCTCCGACTCCAGCCGGCCGACCGGCAGGTCCGCCACGCCCATCACCGCTGGGATGCCGAGCGCGCGCGCCAGGATTGCCACGTGCGAGGACCCCGAGCCGCGCGCCGAAATGACACCGGCCAGCTGCTCCGGCGGTACTTCGGCGAGATGTGCAGCCGCCACTTCGTCACCCACCAGGATGATGCGGCCGTTGCCGCCGACTTTGGGTGCCGGCGACTCCGCCTGCAGGTGCAGCAGCAGACGCCGGCCCAGGTCACGAATGTCGGTGGCGCGTTCGCGCAGATAGGGATCCTCCATCTCCTCGAAGATCCGTACATGGTCGGCGATGGTCTCGCGCAACGCGCCCGGGGCCCAGTTGCCGGCCCGTATGCGCCGGACCGTCCCCTCCAGCAGATCGTCGCTGCCCAGCATCATGGCGTAGGCATCGAACAGCGCCAGTTCTTCCGCTGGCAGTGAATTCGCCATCTGCCGCGACAGGGCGCGGATCTCGCGCTGCACATCGGCGACCGCAGTACGGAAGGCCAGCTCCTCGGCGGCCGGATCGGTGATGCTGCGATCGGGGATCGCATCCAGATTGGCCGGCGGATAGACCACCTGGGCATAACCGATGGCCACACCCGGCGCGCCCCGCAGCCCCTTGAGTTGAAAGGCGGCGCCGCCGACGTCCTTGAGCAGTTGGGCGAAACCACCGCTGGCCTCGGCGTGGCTGATGGCGCCGGCCAGCTGCGCGGCCAGGGTCACCAGGAAGGTCACCTCCTGCTCGGCGAACTTGCGCACGGCGCGCTGGCGCACCACCAGCACCCCCAGCACCTTGCGGTATTGGATGATCGGCACGCCCAGGAAGGCGTGATAGGGCTCTTCGCCGGTCTCGACGACGCGACGATAGCGTGGGTGCTGCGGACCGTCTTCGAGATTGAGGGGCTCGGCACGCTCGCCCACCACACCGACCAGACCCTCGCCGAAGCTCAACCGCACCCGCCCGACCGCCGCCGGTCTGAAACCGTCGGTCGCCATCAGGATATACTGCTGCAGTCGGAAATCGCTGAGATAGACCGACGCGACGTCGACCCGAATGGCCTTCTTCACCCGCTGCACGATGATGTTCAGCGCCCGATTCAGATCGGGTGCTGCATTCACCTCGACGATGATGCGCCGCAACACATCGAGCATGGAGGCGGCCACGGTATCAGGTCACCGCAGCGGCGCGGCGCGGCCGCGCCAACGGTGGGGCCCCGGGGTGAGGGATTGTCCGGCCTGCCATCTAGCGGTGGCGCAGGGATTGCGGCAGTGGCGGCGCTCCCCCTGGAAACAGCAACGGGGCAAATTCGCTCAGTGCACGCTGGTAGACCTTGCGCTTGAAGGCCACCACCGCGTCCAGCGGGTGCCAGTAATCGACCCAGCGCCAGCAGTCGAATTCGGGATGCTCGCAGCTGTTCAGACAGACATCGCGCTCGTCACCAATCAACCGTAGCAGAAACCATACCTGCTTCTGACCGATGCACAGCGGCCGGGTACCGTGGCGGATATACCGGTCCGGCAGACGGTAACGCAGCCAGCCACGCGTCTGGGCAAGGATCTGAACCTGTCCGGGATACAGCCCCACCTCTTCGGCAAGCTCGCGGAACAGGGCCTCTTCCGGCATCTCGTCGCTGTGAATCCCGCCCTGCGGAAACTGCCAGGCATTCTGACCGACACGACGCGCCCATAGCAGGTCACCGTCCTGATTGCTCAGGACAATGCCGACATTGGGACGATATCCGTCTGAATCAATCACTTGAACACCTAAAATACAGAATGACCCGATGTCTCGATTCTCCCACAGATACGCGTCCGGCGGCAAATACCGGGCACGCGTTTACCTCGTCGGCGGCGACCACTATCCTTGGCGCCTTCCCAAGCGACCGTGGAGCGCTGCAACGTGGCCCTGGCCCTGTTCGACCTCGACAACACCCTGCTGGGTGGCGACAGCGATTATCTCTGGGGCCGGTTTCTGGTCGAACAAGGCATCGTCGACAGGGAGCACTACGAGCGTGAGAACCGCCGCTACTACGATCAGTACAAGGCCGGCCAGCTCGATATCGAGGCCTTCCTGGCCTTCTCGCTGCAGCCCCTGGCGGAGCATCCACCGGAACGTCTGCACGCCTGGCGCGAGGACTTCCTCGTCCGCATGATCGATCCGATCATCCTGCCCGATGCCCGCGCCCTGGTGGAGCGCCACCGCGCCGCCGGCGACACGCCGGTGATCATCACCGCCACCAACCGGTTCATCACTGCGCCCATCGCGGCGCGCTTCGACATCCGCCACCTGATCGCCACCGAGGCCGAGATGCAGGACGGACGCTACACCGGACGCAGCACCGACATCCCCTGCTTCCAGTCCGGCAAGGTGCAGCGTCTGGAGCGCTGGCTGGTCGAGCAACAAGACGATCTCGACGGCAGCTGGTTCTACAGCGACTCACACAACGACCTGCCCTTGCTGGAGCGGGTCACCCACCCCGTTGCCGTCGATCCCGACGCCACCCTCGCGCACCATGCGCACACCCGCGGCTGGCCGATCATGACGCTGCGCCACGGCTGGGCCGGGCCGGCCGACTGAGTCATGCCTGCAGCCAAGCACCCGTCGGGGCGGCTGATCGGCCTGTTGCTGTTGCTGAGCCTCACCGGTTTCGGTGCCGCGCTCGCCATCGGCAGTGCGCCGATCCCATTGGCCGAGGTGCTGCGCATCCTGGCCGGCGCGGGCGACGAACCGCAGCGCAGCATCGTACTCGCGCTGCGCCTGCCGCGCGCACTCAGCGCCTTCGCCGTCGGGGCCCTGCTGGCCGTGAGCGGTGCCCTGCTGCAGGTACTGCTGCGCAACCCCCTCGCCGACCCCTATGTGCTGGGTACCTCCGGGGGTGCGGCGGTCGGTGCCCTGCTGGCCATGCTCGCCGGCCTCTCCGGTGCGTGGCTGAACGGCGGCGCCTTCCTCGGCGCCCTGCTCGCGACCGTGCTGGTCTTCGGCCTGGCGCGCCGCGACGGTGACTGGGCGCCCGCCCGCCTGCTGCTCACCGGGATCATCCTCGCCGCGGGCTGGGGCGCCTCGATCGCCTTCATCCTCACGATCGCACCGGAGCACAACCTGCGCGGCATGCTGTTCTGGTTGATGGGCGATCTGGTCACCGGTGAGGTGCCGTGGCCGGCATTGGCACTGCTGCTCGTCGTGCTGTCCGTGGGACTGGCGCTGGCGCGGCCGCTGAACGTGCTGGCGCGTGGCGAACTGCAGGCACAGACGCTCGGCGTCGCGGTGGTGCCGCTGCGCGCTACGCTCTACCTGCTCGCCGCGTTGGGTACGGCCGGCGCGGTGACGCTCGCCGGCAGCGTCGGCTTCGTCGGTCTCATCGTGCCGCATCTGCTGCGGCTGGCCGGCGCACGTGATCAGCGCATCCTGCTGCCGGCGTGCGCCCTTGGCGGCGGCGCGCTGCTCATCGCTGCCGATCTGCTGGCACGTACGCTGTGGGCACCGCAGCAGCTGCCGGTCGGTATCCTCACCGCCGGCATCGGCATCCCGGTATTCCTGTTCCTGCTGCTGCGCAGCCACGCCGACGTGCGCGCATGAACGGCCTGAGTCTGCACGGACTGGGCGTGCGCATCGGCCGAGTCGACGTCTGCCACCGACTGACGCTGACGTTCGCACCGGGCGAGTGCTGGGTCGTCCTCGGCCGCAACGGCAGCGGCAAGACGACCTTGCTGCATACCCTCGCCGGCGTGCGCGACCCCCAGCAGGGTGAGGTGCGGCTCGATGGCATATCGCTGCAACACCAATCACGCCGCCATATCGCCCGGCACCTCGGCCTGCTGCCGCAGGACAGCCATGATCCGTTTCCCGCGACCGTGCTGGAAACGGCCTTGCTGGGCCGGCATCCACACAGTTCGATCTGGGGCTGGGAAACCGCCGCGGACATGCAACTGGCTCAAGCGGCCCTGCAGCAGGTGGGACTGGCCGGTTGGGACGACCGCGACGTCGCCACGCTGTCGGGTGGCGAACGGCGGCGCCTGGCCGTGGCAACCCTGCTGACACAGGACCCGGACATCCTGTTGCTCGACGAACCGACCAATCACCTCGACCTGCGTCACCAGGTCGCCTTGCTGGATCGGCTGGCCCGTTTGGCCCGGACACGACACAAGACGGTCGTCATGGTCCTGCACGACGTCAATCTCGCCGCGCGTTGCGCGGATCATGCCTTGCTGCTGCGGGGCGACGGTCATATCGATGCCGGCACCTGCAGCGACGTGCTGCAGACCGCACGGCTCGAGACACTCTATGGGCAGGCACTGCGTCAGGTGAGCGATGACCCGCCGGCGTGGCTGCCGCGCTGACCCCCGGGCGCTGGTGGAGGGCATGCCGTGCACCCATCGCCACCCGCAGCCGCGACTGAGCAGGCCGTACGGCGCGACGCCGTGCTGGCCGAAACGAAATTATCGGCTAGACTCCCCTCGTAACGTGCGCAGCACACTCATTGCCACAACGACACATTCTTTACGCCTATACGCAATAAGGTATAAGTGCAACCGAGAGAGGCACAGACATGGCCAACCGTCACGACGAGCAAACACAACCGACCCACGAGACGCCACCTGCCGGTGCCGCACCCAGGAAACCCATCAGCATGCATGAAGGCGTCCCCGCCTGGCATGACATCTGCTGCTGCGAGGCCGAACCGCGCTGGATCGCCGTGGCCGAGGAGCTGGGTATCGACCTCGATGCCGGTTGGAAGCGCGATTGCGGCTGAAAGACGGGCGGAACGGTTACAGAGGCCGGACACCGGCGACACAGCGTCTGCTGCCGGAGCGGCTAATCGAACAGGCGCTGCCACCAGCGGCGACGGTTGCCCGGCAGGCTCGGCGCCTGGAGGTCGATGGGCGGGATCTTGGAGAGTATCCAGCCCGGCAGTGGCGGGTTGTCGCTGTAGCCGCAGGACACCCCCAGGTTGTTCGGATCGAAGATCTTCACGAAGCTCGGCTGCTCGAAGGAATCCGCGTAGACGATGCCACAGTAATCCTCGTCGTGCTCCCGGCGTAGCAGCGTGTCGATCTCGGTGATGAATTCGCGGAGTTTTTCCGGCCCCACGATCTCGGTCGGTGGCTCGGTGCCGACGGCATAGATGAACCAGCCCCCCGCGGCATCGTTGCGTAACGCCTCCCACAACCCGTCGAGCTGCGGCCAGCGCAGCGCACCATAGAAGGTGCCCTTGAAAGACACCCAGAAAGGCGATGCGGTTGCGGCGGTACGGGACATGGCGCGCGTCTCTGGAGCTCTGGATACCGATCCGGCGGCTGCCCGCAGTGTAACCGGCCCCTCGACGGAACGGTAGTGCAGCCGCTTGACCCTCCCCCAACCCCGGCGTAGAGTCGCGCCCCGTCACAACTGCTTCTGGTGTTCCAAGGACCATCGTCCGCGGAATGAAACGGGAAGCCGGTGCGACCTTTTGCAGACAGGCAAGAGATCAATCCCGGCGCTGCCCCCGCAACGGTAAGCGAGTCAAGGCACATCATCGGCCACTGTGTCATGCAGACATGGGAAGGCGATGCGCCCGGGAGTCCGCTCCCCCTCGCGAGCCCGGAGACCGGCCCGAAGCCAACCCGAGTACGGTGTCGCGGGGGGCGATGCATTGGGCGAGCCGGTCTCCTCCAACCCGATTTCCCTGCCCCCGACACCGTGCCCTTCACCATGCGCGCGGGTGTGCGCACTACAGGGAGAGCGGCACGATGTTCAAGTCAACCGGCGGCCACGCCAGCCTGATCGTTTTCATTCTGAGCAATTCCAGCCTGCATGCCGCAGGCGCCGTCCGCCTCGAGCCGGTGGTGGTCAGCGCCACGCGCTCGCTGCAGAGCAGCGTGCCGACCCCGGCGGCGATCAGCATCATCGACCGCGCCGAGATCGAGGCCAGTGGCGCGCTCCAGATCACCGAGGTGCTGCGCGGGCGCGGCGGTGTGCAGCTCAGCGACCCCTATGGCGATGGCAGCCGCGCCGTCATCGGCATGCGCGGTTTCGGTGAGAACGCTGCGGCCAATACTTTGATTCTGGTGGATGGTCGGCGGCTGAACAATTCCGATCTGGCGGCGCCGGATCTCAACAGCATCGCGCTCAAAGATGTCGAGCGTATCGAGATCATCCACGGCAGTGCCGGCGTACTGTTCGGCGACCAGGCGGTCGGCGGCGTCATCAATATCATCACCCGCGTACCACGGACCTTCTCGGCCGAGGTGAGCGCGGGCGCTGGCAGCTTCGACGGTCGCGAACTGCGTGGCGCCATCGCCGACGCCAGCGATACCGGCTTGGCCTATCGGCTGAGCGCCGAGACGCGCAGCAGCGACAACTACCGCGACAACAACCGCCAGGAATACACCAACGTCTTCGGCCGGCTCGACTATCGACATCAGGCCGGCGGCTCGGTGTTCCTGGAGCACCAGGCGATCGACGAGAACCTCAACCTGCCCGGCGCGCTCTTCGCCGACCAGGTCGCCGCCGACCGCAGGCAGACGCGCTACCCGAACGACTACAGCGACAGCCGCAGCCACGTCACGCGCCTGGGGATGGCACAGGCGCTGGGTGCGGACTGGCAGTTCGAGGCCGAACTCACCGACCGGCGCTCCGATGCCACGAGCATCCTGACCAACCTGCCGGTGACCCAGGACCGCCACCACCTCGGCTTCACGCCGCGCCTGATCGGCGCGCTGCCCCTGGATGCGGGCGAGCTGCTGCTCACCCTGGGCGCCGATCTCGACCGCACCGACTACGAGATCACCTCGCCCTTCGGTACCACCGATAACCGGCAGGACCAGCGCAGCCTGTACGCGCAGGGCGTGATCCCGCTGACACCGCGCTTGAGTGCGACTGTGGGCGCGCGCCATGCGCAGGTCGAGAATGACCTGACGGATTCGTTCAGTTTCCCGGCGGGGACTTCGATCGATGACAGCGAATTCGTCACCAGCGCCGGTCTGTCGTTCACCCTGACCGAGGACTGGCGGCTGTTCGCGCGTCGCGACGAGGTGCTGCGCTTCCCCAAGGTCGACGAGTACACCAACACCGATGCGACCGTCACCGTGCTGGAGACCCAGACCGGCGCGTCCTATGAACTCGGCGCCGAGTGGCGACGCAACGGCCACGATCTCCGTGTCAGCGTCTATCGGCTCGATCTGGACAACGAGATCGCCTACGACCCATCGGCCTCGTTCGGCTTCGGTGGTAACACCAACCTCGATCCGACCCGCCGCGACGGTCTGATCCTCGATGGCCACCTGCAGGCGACCGCGGACCTGCGCCTGGGCGGTGCCTACGGCTATGTCGCTGCGGAATTCGACCACGGCACCTTCGCCGGCAACCGCATCCCCTTCGTCGCCGAGCACACCCTGAGCCTGAATGCCGACTACCGGCTCACCGACGCCTGGCACGTCTTCGGCGAGGCCCAATACAGCAGCGAGCGCGTCCCGCAAGGCGACTATGCCAACACGCTCGACCGGTTGCCGGGCTACACTGTCTACAACGCCAGCGTCGACTACCGCCGGACGGCCTGGACGTTCACGCTGCGGGTCGACAATCTCACCGACAAGCGCTACAGCGACATCGCCGTGCGCGCCTTCGATCCCTGGCCGGTGGAGGCGACGGGCTATTACCCGGCACCCGAGCGCCGTGCCTTCCTGACCGCCCGCTACCGCTTCTGACATGCACTGGCCGACGCGCACCCCGTCCTTTCTGCCCTGGCTGTGCGCCTCGATGGTCCTGCACGCACTGCTGCTGACCGCGTGGCCGGATGCCGCGCGCCAACCGCCGGGAGCGGGCGCGGCGCATGCCGTACCGATCCGCATCCAGGTGAGCGAGGTGGAGGCGGTTACGGTGGATAACGCCGCGCAGCGGGTCGCCGCGGACCGGCCGCCGCCGTCACAACCCCTGCAGGCATCGCCCGTCGACAGGCTGCGCCCCGGCGTACCGCCCGAGCGCGTGGCACGACGGGCGACGGCAGCCGTCGCGGCAGTGCCAGGTCCGTCGGGCCCGTCGGACCGACCGGGCCCTGCTGCGCCCCAGTCCGTACCCCAGGCCGCGCCGCAGGTGGCGGCGGGTACGGTACCTCCGGAGGCGGCCCCGCAGACGGCCGGGTCGACCGTGCATGACACCGCACATGACACCGGGCCTGCCGCCGAGGCCGCCTGGCTGGAACTCGCCGCGCTGCTGCACCAGGCCATCGACCGCCACAAGCGCTATCCTCAGGGTGCCTTGCGCCTGGGCCGCGAGGGTGCCGCCCGCATCGATTTCCGCCTCGCCCCGGACGGCAGCATCGACGACCTGAACATCGGTCACTCCAGCGGTGTACGCTCGCTGGATCTGGCCGCCTTCCGCGCCGTGCAGGCCATCGCGCCGTTCGCCGACGCGCATCGTTATCTGGACCGTACGCGGCGCTTCCAGGTAGACGTGATATTCCAGCTCAACTGAGCGCCTCGCTACGGCCGGGGGACGATTCACAAGCGTTGAGGAGGGCCCCATGGGCAACCGCCTTTCCAAGATCTACACCCGCACCGGCGACGCCGGCGATACCGGCCTGGGCGACGGTTCGCGTACACCCAAGGACAGTTTACGGGTCGAGGCCTTCGGCAGTGTCGATGAACTGAACAGCCACATCGGCCTGCTGCTCGCGCAGACGGCGGTGCCGGCGGACATCCACACGACGCTCACCGAAACACAGCACGAGTTGTTCGACCTCGGTGGCGAGCTGTGCATCCCGGGCCATCAGGCCATCGACGACCACCATGTCACACGCCTGGAACAGGCACTGGACACGCTGAATGCGGCCCTGCCGCCGCTGCAGGAATTCATCCTCCCCGGCGGCAACACCGCCGCCGCGACCGCGCACGTGGCGCGCACCACGTGTCGCCGTGCCGAGCGCCGGGTGGTGAGCCTGGCGCGCACGGAGCGCGTCAACGCGCCCGTCATCGCGTACCTCAACCGTCTCTCCGACCTGCTGTTCGTGATCGCCCGCGTGCTGGCGCGCGCCGATGGCGGCGAGGTACTGTGGCGGCATGTGCGCGGATCGACGCCGACGACGCCTTGAAGCGGTGCCCCGTGAAGGCCGAACCGTAACCCGTACGCACCCGGACCGATGGCCACGGAAACACACGGGGCAACACGAAAAATGGGGCTGTGACGGGTTTTACATTCCGTGTGCTTCCGTGTGTTTCCGTGGCCAAGAGCTGTTTGCAACATCAATCACAGGCGGGTTCAATCGAAGGGACGGGCGAGTGCGGCACAGATCTGCGCCGTGCCATCGAGGATACGCGGTGTGGGGCGGTGGATGACATCGCCGGGAACGGCGATGAAGCGGGTCGCCGCCGGCAGACCGTAGCGGTGCCAGAAGGCCTCTGTGGCGGTGGCGTCCTCGCCCGGGTACAGCGCGAACACCACCGCCGCCGGCTGCGCGGCGACGACGGCCTCGACCGCCACGCGCGGCGTCAGCGTTGCCAGGTCCGCGAACACGTTGTCACCACCGCACAGCGTCAGTACGTCGTTGATGATGTGGGCGCGATTCACCGTCAACAAGGGCTGCAGGGCGAGTTGATAGAATACCGGCCGGTGCGGTTGATTGATGTAACGCAGCCGCAGCCCGGCAAGACGGCGTTCGTAATCCAGTGCCGCCTGTTCGGCGGCTGTCACCGTCCCGGCCAGACGCCCGAAGAGGCGCAGTTGCTCACCGATCGCAGCGAGGCGCCGCGGTTCGGACAGAAACAGCGGCAGACCGAGATGGCGCACCCCATCGAGCATCCGCACCGGCGTGCCGCTGCCCCAGGCGATCACCAGGTCGGGCTGGAGCAGTAGCAGACGCTCGAGATCGATGCGCGTCGCATCACCGATACGCGGCAGGGTGCGCGCCGCCTCGGGGTAGTCGCTGTACGCGACCGTGGCGACGATACGGTCACCGGCGCCGGCGGCAAACAGTAATTCAGTGATATGCGGTGTGAGACTGACGATGCGCTCGGCCGGCGTGGGCAGATTCAGGGTGACGCCAACATCGTCGGTGACGCGGATCCCGGCGGCAGCCAGCGACCAGCTCAGCAGCGCCATAGCGCCCAACAGCAGCGTGCGGGTGGCGATGCGCAGTGTACCCCTGGGGGATCGCTTGATGGGCTGTTGCAGAGATCCCCTAGACACGACAACCAGCGTGCGTGACCAGCGTCGGCGGGCGTTCCCCATCGAGCCGGATGCGGGTGAGCGCGGCATAGGCCACCTCGATGCGGTAGATCGCCTCCAGCGGCGCGCCCAGCACGTGCGCCACCAGCGCGCGGATCACCCCGGCGTGCGTGACCACCAGCAGATGTCCGCCGGCATGCTGGCATACGAGCGCTTCGAAGGCGGCGACCACGCGGGTGCGGAAATCGGCCAGCGGTTCCGCACCGGCCGGCCGCGCATTCACCGGATCGAGGTAGAAGCGTCGGATCTGATCCGGGTCCTCAGCGTGCAGTTGCGCGGCCGTGCGACCCTCCCAGGCCCCGAAGCCGACCTCCAGCAGCCGCGCATCGACCGACAGCGGCAGCGCATGCCGCTCGGCCAGGCGTTCGGCGAAGGCCCGGCAGCGTGACAGCGGCGAGCTGGCGACGGCGGTCCAGGGGACCTCCGCGCCGATCGCAGCCCACATCTGGCGCCAGCCCGTAGCACTCAGCGGGTCGTCGATCTGGCCGCGGTAGCGCCTGCCGCCCTCCGGCTCACCGTGGCGGATCAGGTCGATGTGTGTGGTCGGGGTGGTCATGGAATCCTGCAGCTCATTCGTCGCGAAAGACATGGGGGCCACGAACCCCACGAAAAGGTATGTGCACAGCTCACCGCAGGGTGCAATAGCGGAGTGTATTGCGGCGGACATTTCACGGCCACCGAAGGACATCCGGCGCAGTACGCTCCGCTACTGTACGCTGCAGAGGTTGCGCTTCACTAGCGGCTTTTCGTGGGGTTCGTGGCCATCTCGAAGGTGTGCCGCCATACCGCCGAGGTCCACACCGCTACCCCGCCCAGCCGGCCAGGGTGAGCAGGGCGATGACTACGACCCACAGAGACAGGGTGCGCCATACCAGCGCCATGGCGGACTGCAGCGTCCGGTCCCAGGCGACGTTCGCGTCGATGCGGACCTCTGCGTCGACGGCGTCACCATCATCGTCCTCGTCCTCGTCCACATCCAGGGCACCGCAGCCGGCGGCGATCAGCACCTGCGACGCCGGCACCAGCCACCGATCGGTGCCTGCCGAGACCGCCCGCCAGCGCGCCACCGCCGCCTCGAAATCGCCCGACAGGGCATAACCCATCGCGGTCAACCGCGCCGGCACCCAGTCGAGGATTTCGGTAAGCTGACGCGTCGCCCAGGCGAACTCGTCGCTGTCCTGGAGGGTGTGCCGGCGCAGTTCGGTCACCGCCCGGTAGAGCACGGCGCCGACCGGTCCGAGGATGACGAACCAGAACAGTACACCGAACACCCGCACGTTGGCCTGTACCAGCACGGTCTCGATGACGGCCCGCGCCTGCGCACCAGCAGGCGGCGGCGGTTCATGGCCCAGCAGGGTGCGCGCCAGGCGGGTCGCGAGCTCATCGTCGCCGGCGCTCAGTGCCTCGCGGTAGCGCGCCAGCTCATGCCCCAGGTCACGGGGTCCGAGGCAGAACAGCAACACGGCGATCGCGAACAGCAGGCCCAGCAGCCCGAACAGGGCATCCTCGAGCCCCGCCTGCAGCACGGCCGTGATCAGTACCGGTGGCGCCAGCAGGACGAGCACGCCCAAACGCCCGTCCCAGGAATCGCCTTGCAGACGCCGGCGCATCCACTCGACATAATCCGCATAGCGTTCGTAGCGCCGCAGGTCCTGGACATGATCGAGCAGGCGCTCGAGCAGGAGGCTGATGAGGATGGCGATGAGCGTCATGGGCTGCGCGGCTGCTGGCGACGGGATGCGGGAACGCTACCTGCTGCCCTTGCGAGCGTCAAGCCAAGTGACTGCCGTCGAGCAGGCCGGCGAGCCGGGGCCAATCGAAGGCCGGCCCCGGATCGGTCTTGCGGCCCGGCGCGACGTCAGCGTGGCCGGCGATGGCGTCGGCGGCGATCCCCGGATAGGCCCGCCGCAGGGCCACAGCGATGCCCGCCAGACAGCGGTACTGCACCTCGGTATACGGGATCTCGTCACTGCCCTCGAGTTCGATACCGATGGAGAAGTCGTTGCAGTGGTCGCGGCCGCGGAAACAGCTGCGGCCGGCATGCCAGGCACGCTCCGGAAACGGCACGTACTGCACGACGCGGCCGTCACGGTGGATCACCACATGCGCCGAGACCTCGAGGCCCTCCAGGTGACGAAAATAGGGATGCGCCCCGGTATCGAGGTGGTTCATGAACAGCGCGTCGATCCAGGGGCCGCCGAACTCACCGGGTGGCAGGCTGATGCCGTGCACCACGATCAGCGTAATGTCCGCGGCGTCGGGACGCCGGTCACGGTTGGGTGACAGCCGTCGCTCGACGCCCAGCAGCCAGCGACGTGCCCCGTCCAGTTCCCAATGGCGCTGCGTCATGGCGCCTCCCCGGCGGCCACTGCCGGCGCTGGACCGGGCGTGGCTGCCAGGATGTCGGAAAAGTTGAACTGGTCGAGTCGCTGCATACTGCCCGAAGGGTTGATTTGAAGTGGACGTTCGCGCAATCATCCCGCATTCCCGGCTGGGGCGCGAGGGGTCGTCAATCGCAGACCCGGCCGGAGCGCATCCACCGAGGGGCTGTGTAGGCGTGCACCCCTCGGGCACCGCCTCAGGCCCGATCAGAGACGTCACCAAATAGAGGAGTCCCCGTGACCCGCAAGCTTCTTCTCGCCGTGCTGCTCATCCTGGCCGCCACCGCCCAGGCCGAAACCCGCTACGCCTCCGACGAACTCGAGATCGCCCTGCGTTCCGGAACCAGCACCCAGCACCGCATCCTGCGCATGATCCCCAGCGGCACGGCGTTGCAGGTCCTGCAGCATGACGAGGCCAGCGGCTATACGAAGGTGCGGGCACCCAGCGGTACGGAAGGCTGGGTGCTGACCCGCCTGCTCATGACCACACCGTCGGCGCGCGACCGCCTGGCCGTCGCCGAGAAGAAGCTCGCCGAACTGGAACTCCAGTCACGCCAGCGCCAGACCCGTCTGAGCGAGACCGGCAAGGAGATGCAGACGATCGAACAGGCGCTCGAGCAGACCAGGGCGGAGAACCAGAAGCTGTCCAAGCAGCTGGCCGACATCCAGCGCACCGCCTCCAGTGCGCTCGCCATCGACGCCGAGAACAAGGATCTGAAGAACTCCCTGATGCAGATGCAGCGCGATCAGGAGACCCTGCGCCAGGAAAACGTGGCACTGCGCGACCGCACCGCCCGCGACTGGTTCATGATCGGTGCCGGGGTCATGGTCGCCGGCATCATCCTCGGCCTGATCCTGCCGCGCATCCGCCTGCGCAAGCGCTCGAGCTGGGACAGCCTCTAGGAGCCTGCCGGACTTGGGACTGATCTACTGCGCCGGTGGGATAGCCGTCCATTTTCCCGATCCTTCTCGTCAAATAGCTACGGCTATTCTCCTCGAAGGATCGAAAAAATGGCCTCGCTCTCCCACCCGGCTCGCTACGATCGCCCAAGTCCGGCAGGCTCCTAAGAGCCGCGGCCCGCGCCCGCCCAGGCAAGGACCAGCGGCACTTTGAGCGGTGTCGACGACGGGGGACAATGGCCGCATGCCCCCGAACACACGCCTGCAATCCGTCGACCTGCTGCGTGGTCTGGCCATCGCGCTGATGATCGGCTACCACTTCAGCTACGACCTCGCCTATTTCGGCTTCGCGCAGTTCGATTTCTACCGCGACCCCTTCTGGCGGCATACCCGCACCCTGATCCTGAGCAGCTTTCTGCTGGTGTCCGGCATCAGCCTGACGCTCGCCACCCGTTCCGGCATACGCTGGAAGCCCTATCTGCGCCGGCTCGCCTAC
>JACDJB010001278.1_pt1 | contig 20943 bp, 16 predicted proteins | sample 7454121 | NCBI WGS metagenome assembly JACDJB01 (sample SAMN14253290, study PRJNA609438) | sludge metagenome | isolation source: sludge after 25d culture with pyrite | collected 2018-12-20
ATCCCCCTCGTTCCCCCTTTTACAAAGGGGGATGCGCACTTGCAAAATTAAGTGCGCTTCACCCCCTTGTTACAAAAAGGGTGTGCACTTACCCGAAAAACAACGGATTCACCCCCCTTTGAAAAAGGGGGGCAGGGGGGGATTTACCGGCTCTAAGAGCTCTCTGCGTTTATGCAGCGGGTACTAGGAGCCTGTCGGACTTTAGGGAAATCGGCTGCAAATCCATCTGAACGGTGCATATTTCACCGCTTTTTAGGGCAATAGAACCCGCTATTACCCTGCAAAAGTGGCAAAATCTGCCCTCGCCCAGCTTGATTTTCGCTGCGATTCCTAAAGTCCGACAGGCTCCTAGCAGCATGGACAAAAAACACGGGCATCGGCACACTTCCAACTGAACTCCCGATTTGGTCATTATCGAGTAGCCCTTTATTTATGAATTACCACCGCTTTCACGCTAAAGCCAGCCCATATACATGGCCACTGGTGATTAGCCTTTTCTGTCTTTTTCTGACCGCCTGTGGCCAAAAAGGCCCCTTGGTCATGCCATCTGATGCACCCGCGTCGACGACCTCTCAAACCGCAGGTAAATCCTGATATGACCGCATTGCCCTACGACCATCTGACCCGTGCCGCAGATCAAACCTTGTGCCTGGAAGGTCATGCGCTGGGCCAGATTGCCGTCGACTTCGGTACGCCGACCTACGTGTATTCCCGCCCGGCCATCGAGCGGGCCTACGCAGAACTGACGAGCGCGTTTGGCGACCGTCCGCACCGGATTTGCTATGCGGTGAAGGCCAACGGCAACCTCGCCATTCTCGCCCTGCTGGCCCGATTGGGCGCCGGGTTCGATATTGTGTCCGGCGGAGAGCTGGCGCGCGTGCTCAAAGCAGGGGGCGCTCCGGAGAAAATCGTATTTTCGGGCGTCGGCAAAACCCGCGCCGAAATCGAGCAGGCTTTGCGCGCGGGCGTGGGCTGCTTGAATGTCGAGTCCGAGGCGGAGTTGGTTCGAATCAGTGAAGTGGCGGCTGCGCTCGGTGTCATCGCCCCTGTTTCGTTGCGGGTGAATCCCGATGTGGACGCCAAAACGCATCCGTACATTTCAACCGGTTTGAAGGACAACAAATTCGGCGTGCCCATCGAGCAGGCGCCCGCTTTGTATCGCCATATCGCGCGCGATGCGAATCTTAAAGCGGTCGGGATCGATTGCCATATCGGTTCGCAGCTCACCGATGTATCGCCCTTTGCCGATGCGGCCCGACGTGTGCTCGCGCTGCTGGATACGCTCCTGCTGGAGGGGATCGAGTTGGTGCACCTTGATTTAGGCGGTGGTTTGGGTATTCGTTATACCGACGAACGCCCTCCATCCGCTGCCGATTGGGTGGATGCCATCACATCGGTCGTCGATCGGCACCCCATTGCGCGCCACCTGCCCTTGATGCTGGAGCCGGGGCGATTTCTGGTGGGCCCCTCTGGGGTGTTGCTCAGCCGCGTCGAGTATCTCAAACCGCATCCATCCGACGGAAAATCGTTTGCGATTGTCGATGCCGCGATGAACGATCTCATGCGACCGGCGCTTTATGGCAGCGTCATGGCGATTGCAGCGGTCAAGCCTGATGCAACGACGCCAGCGCGCGACTGGGAAATCGTGGGGCCGGTGTGTGAAACCGGTGATTTTCTGGGCCATGGTCGTCATCTGGCACTCGCGCAAGGCGATTTGATCGCCGTTCTGGGCGCTGGAGCCTATGGTTTTTCCATGGCGTCGAACTACAACACGCGCGGCCGGGCGGCGGAAGTATTGGTCGATGAGCGCGGCGCGAGCTTGATTCGCGCCCGTGAGCCGGTTGAGTCGCTTTGGGCGGCTGAATCGATTCCGGCACATTTTGCATAGATTGAGGCGAGGAATTGGTTTTGATAGTTTATTTCTATCAAATTTATCCAAACATTCAATTTTGACCGTATGACTTGTTGGGTTATTGTCATCAAAGTTCAATGATTTGCAGGTCAGATCATTGCATTGTTGTTCAGTAATCAATTTTTAAGGAGATCGTTATGCTCGAAAACCGTGAAGGCCAACGCGTACCAAACGTCACATTCCGTATGCGCGAAAATAATCAATGGGTCGATGTCACCACCGACGATCTGTTCAAGGGCAAAACCGTGGCGGTGTTTTCTCTGCCGGGTGCGTTCACGCCGACCTGCTCTTCGAGCCATGTGCCGCGTTTCAATGAGTTGGCACCGGTGTTCTTCAAGCACGGCGTGGATGAAATTCTTTGTTTGTCGGTCAACGACACCTTCGTCATGAACGAGTGGGCGGCGGATCAAAAGGCCGAGAACATCCGGTTCATTCCCGACGGCAACGGCGAATTCAGCGAAGGCATGGGCATGCTGGTCGACAAGGAAAACCTGGGGTTCGGCAAGCGTTCCTGGCGTTATTCCATGCTGGTCAAGGACGGCGTGATCGAAAAAATGTTCATCGAGCCGAATGTCGAAGGCGACCCGTATGAAGTCTCCGATGCCGATACCATGCTCGACTGGCTGGCGCCGAATGCCGTAAAACCACATTCTGTCATGCTGTTCTCCCGCCGTACCTGCCCGTTCTGCGCCCGTGCCAAAGGCATGTTGCGCGACGCGGGCATGGCCTTTGATGAAATTCTGGTGGGCGAGCACGTCAATCTGCGCGGTCTACGTGCGGCGACGGGTTCGGAATCGGTTCAGCAGGTGTTCATCGACGGCAAATTGATTGGCGGTAGCGACAAGCTGGCCGAATGGTTGGCGGCCAATCAATAATACGATGAGCCCCGTTTTCAGGCTCGAAACGCCGGGCCTGAACCGAAACTCAAGCGTATGGTCTGAGCCGTCCGCTTCGTTTTCGGTGACACAAAACGTCGATACTTTTCAAATCCAAAAGCAGGCCGAACAGGCCGATACGATAGGAATTCCTTATGAGCACAGTATTCGATCTGATTGTATTAGGTGGTGGTTCCGGCGGTTTGGCCGTGGCGGAGCGCGCGGTGCAGTACGGCCAGCGTGTCGCCGTGATCGAACCGGCCCATTTGGGTGGCACCTGCGTGAATCTGGGTTGTGTGCCGAAAAAAGTCATGTGGTATGCCGCCAACATGGCGCATGCACGGCACGAGGCGGAAGGCTGGGGTTTCCCTGCCGTGCACGATCAGATCGATTTCGGCAAGCTTGTCGCCGGGCGCAATCAGTTTGTGAACAACATCCGCAATTACTGGGGCGGATACGCACAGGAGTTGGGTATCACGGTCATTCAGGGCAAGGGCGTGCTGACCTCGGCGACCACCGTGGCCGTGAACGAGCAAATCTACACCGCGTCGCACATTGTGCTTTCCACGGGCGGTGTGCCCTTTGTGCCGCCGGTGCCGGGCAAGGAGCTGGGCATTACTTCAGACGGTTTTTTTGAACTGACCGAGTTGCCACCGCGCGTGGCCGTGATCGGTGGTGGCTACATCGGCGTCGAGCTGGCTGGTGTTCTGCGTTCGTTCGGCAGTGAGGTGACGTTGCTCGACATGCTCGAATCGGTGATCGCGCCGTTCGATGAGATGGTTCGCGAAGTTGCCACCGAGAATTTGCATCATCTGGGCGTGGTTTTGAAATTGCCTTTCCGGGTTAAGGCGCTCACGCAGACCGGGGCGGGCAAGTTCATCGAGTCGTCAGAAGGTGAAAAACTCGGGCCCTTCGATGAAATCATCTGGGCCGTGGGCCGTGCGCCGAACACACGTGCGCTGGGGCTTGAGGCGGCCGGCGTGACTGTGCAGCAAAACGGCATTATCCCGACCGACGACTACCAGAACACCAATGTGCCCGGTATTTATGCCATTGGCGACATCACCGGGCGGGCACCGCTGACACCGGTTGCCATCGCGGCGGGTCGGCAGCTGGCCGAGCGGCTCTTCAATGGGAAAACACAGGCCAAGCTTGACTACAGCAACATTCCTACGGTCGTTTTTGCCCATCCGCCGATTGGTACCGTTGGCCTGACCGAGGAGGCCGCGCGCAAAGAATTCGGCGATGAGGCGGTGACCATCTATGAGACCCGCTTCACGCCCATGCGTTATGCCTTGTCCGCGCAAGGCTTCAAAACGGCGATGAAACTGGTTTGTGTGGGTGAGGATCAGCGTGTTGTCGGCCTGCATCTGGTCGGTGATGGTGTCGACGAAATGCTGCAAGGCTTTGCCGTCGCTGTGAAAGCCGGGCTGACCAAAGCCCAATTCGATGCCACGGTCGCCATTCATCCCACCTCTTCAGAGGAACTGGTGACGATGAAAACACCGCGAGATTCCGCATGATCGCGACCGGCTGGGGCTGCTGATGTTTCTGGAAATCCGCCACCTGCGCACCATCCGCGCGGTGGCCGAGAGTGATTCTTTGGCGCTGGCGGCCGAGCAGCTGCATCTGACGCAGTCCGCGTTGTCGCATCAGATTCGCGCGATTGAGGATTATTACGGATTGACGCTGTTTTCCCGCCGCTCGCGGCCCATGCAGCCCACGCCGGCCGGTCGTCGTTTCTTGCAGGCGGCGACGCAATTATTGCCCCTGATGGACGAACTCGATCGCGATCTGCGTCAGTTGGCAGGTGGTGATACCGGGCGGCTGTTTATTGCGCTGGAATGCCACTCCTGCTTTTCATGGCTTCTGCCGACCCTGAATGCCTACCGCGAACAGTGGCCGAATATCGATACGGATTTATCGCTGTCTCATAGCTTCGATGCACTCGATGCGCTCAAGCGCGGCCTCGTGGATGTCGTAGTCAGCTCTGATCCTGTCGATGATCCGGAAATCAGTTTTGTTCCCCTGTTTCACTATGAAGTCGTGCTTGCACTCTCACCGCAGCACCCTCTGGTCGCAGAAAAAGTCATTACACCGCAAATGCTGGCTTCGCAAACGGTGATTACCTATCCCGTGAATCGTAACCGGCTGGATATTTTTTCCCGCTTTTTAACGCCTGCCGGCGTTGAACCGGCGGCGACGCGAAGCTCGGAGCTGACCGTGATGATTGCCCAATGGGTTGCCAGTAACCGGGGGGTGGCCGCATTGCCTGCCTGGGCCATCGTCGATGAACTCGCGCAAGGCAGCATCGTGGCGCGCCCATTGGGCGAGGGCGGTATCCATGCGACGCTTTATCTTGCTTTGCGTCGGCAAGAGTGTGACCAGGCCTATGTGGTGGCTTTCATTGAAACGGCGCGTGCCGCGGCACTGAAGACGCTCAAAGATATTCGGCTCGCGTCCTGATCCACGCTCGTGGCGCGTGTCGATCCGGGGTGAGGCTCACAGAGCGGTGTCCGTCTCTGTCGTTGGTGTATCGTCTGTGGGGCTGAGTTCGGCCAGCGGCATCTCCTGTGCGAATAACGGCCCCTGAACCCAGGAAATGCCCGCCGCCCGCACGGCAGAGAGTTGTTCGGGCGTTTGGATTTCCTGCGCAATGATGGTGACGGACAACGCCCGAGCGAGACCCAGCAGGCTGTCGATAAACGCGCGATCCCTGGCGATCTGGCTGCGATTGGTGAGCCAATCGGCATTGATTTTCACATAATCAACGGGGTGACGACGCAGGTGCTGGAAAATCCAGTGCCCTGGGGTCGTCTGGTCAATCGCGAATTTGAAGTCAAAACCGTGCAGTTCCTCGATGAACCGATCGAACAGGTTCAGGTCGGCCAGCGATTCGCGCTCGTTCAACTCGAACACGAGCCGACTGCGCGCCATGCCGGCGGTGTCCATCAGGTGCGCGACATCCGCAAGGAATGATTTTGCACGTACGGTCCGGGGTGAAATGTTGACGAAGATCAGGCCGTTGCAATGAGTGGCAACTTGCGGACTGATGAGCGTTTTCATCAGTTGGCGATCAAAGGTTTCGGCTTGCCCGCGCCGCTCGACCATACCGAGAAAATCACGTGCCATGACCCAGCGATCACCGATGTTCAGTTGTGCCAGCACTTCCATGGCAACCCGTTCGAGCAGCAGGTTTTTTAGAGGTTCGTCCACCGCGTCCCCGATGGCGAAAATGGGTTGGAAAAAAATGCGTGTTGGCTGTCCTTCGGTGAGCGCTTCGAGAATATCCTGATCCTCGATGGGCTTATCGTGCAGATCGGCCAATGGCTCTTCGGGATTGGGAAGTGCGAACTGATTCTTGCCCGCGAGTTTGGCCCGATACATCTGTGCGTCCGCGATGGCGAACAGGCCGCGGGCCGAGTCGGTGTGGGTGGGGCCGATGGCGATACCGATGGACAATGAAACCCCGACCGTATGTCCATCCGGTGTTTTCATCGACAAATTTCGAATTCGGGCCAGCAGCCGTTCTGCCACCATGGTGCATTCCTTCTCACCTGCCTCAGGCAGAATGGCCGTGAACTCATCACCGCCATAGCGCGCGAGGATGTCCCCGGTGCGCAAGGCATCGTTCAGGCACTCGGAGACCTTGCACAGGAAGGTGTCTCCGAAGGTGTGGCCGAAGCTGTCGTTGACAGCCTTGAAGTCATCGATATCAATGACAAACAGGCCGAACGAGTAGCCATGCCGCTGCGCGCGACCCATTTCATAATCCAGCAGCGACCAGAACATGCGCTGGTTATACATCTGTGTCAGCGGATCGCGCGTGGCGTAAAACTCCAGATCCTCGGTGTGCTTTTCAATGGCGCGCACCGAACCCACCACGTTCAGCATGGTGGAGAGGATCGACTCGATCAAGAGGCGTTCGACCTGTGACTGGTTTTGGGTGTTGGGCAGAATGAGACCGACCAGACCGTGGATGGACGGGTTGTCCATGGTGATTTCTTTGGTGCGCAGATCCAGATGCCGGGCGTTGTCGAGTGTTGGTCTGCCGGATGGGTCGAGGCTGTGTTGCCGGGGAACGAAATCGGTAGCAACCTGCCCCAGCGTTTCCCCTACGATTTGCTGGACGCGCTGGCTCATGGTTGCGGCGACCGTTTCATTGATGGCATCGAACCAGAACAACTCCACATTGGCGGGCCGGTCGCCGACCGCAAAGGCGGTGAATACGCCATGTACGGTTTGAACCGTGTTGATTTCCTTGAGCAGGTCGCGCACGTAGCGTCGCCAGTCGCGCACCACATCCGAGGTGATGACAAACCGTTCGAGCAGGCGAATTTCAAATTCGAGCAAATCCCGATCCACCGCCAGATGGCGCACTTTATCCGTCAGGCTATCGACTTCGATCAGCACGTCGTCCAGCTCGGAAAAACCGGTGTGCGCGTCGCTGAAACGGATATGTGCCAAATCCTCAACCCGGTCGAGATAACTGATCGAGTTCTTCAAACTTGCAATCGAGCGCCCCATCCGTCGCCCGAGCAATAAAGCGATCATCAGGGCGGCCAGCAGGGGGATCGGCATGATAATCAATAGCTTGTTGACAAGCTCATTGTGTGCCTTTGTCGTGATCTGACCGACTGATTGCGTGATCGAGAGCACGCCCAGCACATTGCCCACCTTGGCGTTGGTGTGGCACCTTATGCACTGCGCTTCGGCGATCAGTGGGCGGTCGTACCGAATCATCCCATCGTGCATTTGTGTCTGGGTTTTGCCCGTGGCGAAGGCAGATAGCACCAGAGGATCTGCATCGGGTTGTTCAATCGGGCCAAAGAGCGCTATGACCTTGCTGCCGCGGTACAACTCGATGCGGGTACTGGAATCGTTGCCTTGGGCGCGGATGGTTTTGAGAAATTCGTCGAGTTGCGCGCGGGACCAGCCTTGTCGCATGATCTGATACATCGCGTTGAAGGTGCCGTCGGCCAGCGAAGCCGACATATCAACGGCGGATTGGCGCACTGTGCGCTCGAAAACACCGGTGGTGGCCCAATACATGGCAATGGCGACCAGAACGGAAACCGCCAGGGCGGCGCCCACGATCAGCAGCCGAATTGAACGTAACCATCGTCCCATTGATTTCGATTTCCTAAAAAGCTAAGACTGTGTCGTACGATTCGGGTCGTCCGATACAGTGCGGCTGTCCAGTGCCACTATGAAATATTCGTGTAATAAACCAGCGTAATCGAAAACGATTTTTGTGTGGAATCAGACTTTCTGTGGGGTTATTAAAAAATCAAGATGTTCTTAAATTGTCGCTGGTGGGCGCATCAGGTGCTGCCGTGTCGGCGGTCGGGTTGTCGTTTTCTTCCGTGTGTTCGGGGGGGTATGGCAGGCCGCCTGAGCCTAGCCATTCGTCCAGAATGACGCGGGCTTGCGGAACCCCGCTGCCACGTAACCCGGAAAAAGGCAGCCAATGAACGGTTGCAAGAGAAGTCTCTTTTTTGAGGGCAAAAACGGTTTTACTGATTTCGTTCTGACTGAGCTTGTCGGCCTTGTTCAGCAGGCACAGAACCGGCAGTTGACGATCCTGGGCGTATTCGATCATCTGGCGGTCGGTTTCCTTGAGTGGGTGGCGAATGTCCATGATGATCACGACGCCGGCCAGTGACTGGCGTTCGGCAAAGTAAGCGGCCAGTGCCTCGCCCCAGCGCCGCCGCATCGCCTCAGGCACCTTCGCGTAACCGTAGCCGGGCAAATCCACCAGGCGGCGGCTTTCGTCACGCAGGCCGAACAGGTTGATCAACTGGGTTCGTCCGGGTGTGCGGGATGTTCTGGCCAGGCCCTTTTGCCCGACCAGCGCATTGAGCACGGTTGATTTTCCGGCGTTCGAGCGGCCCGCAAATGCCACTTCGGCGCCGAAATCGGCGGTCAGTTCCTTGGGCGACGGGGCGCTCTTGATGAAATAAGCCGTTCTAAAATCCATCATCACTTCGGGCTCCAGGTCATGAACGTTCCGCCTCGGACCAGCCGCGCGGCTCGTTCGCGGGTATAAATAAAACCCATCTAATGGGGTATTGATCAATCCGAATCCCGCCGCGAGCTTATCGCTGCTAAACTGGGAAGGTTTCAGTGAGCAGGGTCACTATTGGGTGGCATTGTTTCACAGATTGGGTCGGGGCGTATGCCGCGACGAATTTGCCGCCCAATGGGGCGGTGTATGCTCGGGTTGCGATGCCCCGAGCCGGACATTTTCCGAATAGATTTTAGAACAGGTGCCCCATGAGTCGATCAGCTTTGAGTTCATCACGTTTGCCCGTCGTGGCGCTTTTGTTCCGTCGTGCCGCACTGCCCATCGTGCTTGGTGTCGGCATCACGTTGACGGGAAGCGCTGTTGCTCTGGCCGGCGGCGATGTGGAAGCAGGGCGCGAGGCCAGTAAGACTTGCGCCGCCTGTCATGGTGCCGATGGCAACAGTATGGTGCCAACGTTTCCTTCCATTGCGGGTCAGCCCGCCGGATATCTCTCGGAACAGCTTCGTGCCTTCCGCGACGGTAACCGGGTCAATGCCTTGATGAGTCCGCAGGCCAAGGCATTGACCGATCAGCAAATCCTGGATCTGGCTGCCTATTTTGCGGCGCAGAAGCGGGTGGTGAAGGCGGCGTCGACGGAAGATTCCATCCCCGGTGCGCATTTATGGAAGTTTGGCGGCCATTCGAATACCGTGGCGGCCTGTGCGGCTTGCCACGGTCCGCAGGGGCAGGGCAATCAGCCCGCCGGGTTCCCGGCGCTGCGTGGACTGACGCCTCAGTACATCACTGAATCATTATTGGCGTATCGCAAGAATGAGCGCAAGACTGAACACGCCGACATCATGGTCAGCATTGCCAGCAAGCTGACTGATGATGATATCAAGGACGTGGCTCAACATATCGCTACTTTCCGCTAGTTTTTGTTTTTCCGGGTTGTCTGCCGGGCTACTCCCGCGAGTGTTCTTGCGACCCGGATGCATGTTTTTTTGAATGTCCGACGATGGGGCTTGGGAACTTGTGTCCCGATAGCCACTCGAAAAAATCCTTCGATTAAATAACTCGAGATATCCTGCCCCGGTTGGGGTAACCAAGACCTACGATTACCTACCATATTTTGTAAAAGGCTGCGCATGTCCGATATTTCCCGATCTGCCGAACTGAACCCGCCCAAGTCGGCGGAGGCTCAGCCGGGCGCTGTACAACACCGTTCGCAGAGTGTTACCAAGCGCATCCTGCTGTGGCTGACGTCGATGAACCTGGCGGTCACGCTGCTGGTGATTCTGGCGATTGCTTCGGTGATCGGTACGGTGCTCAAGCAGAACGAATCCTTCAACAGTTATCTGGATGTGTTCGGGCCGTTCTGGTTTGCGGTATTCCGTAACCTGTCTCTGTACGATGTCTATTCAGCGACCTGGTTTGTCGCCATCCTGCTGTTTTTGGTGGCTTCCACGTCATCGTGCGTGGCACGCAACGCGCCGGCGTTCCTGCGCGACATCCGCAGTTTCCGCCTGAATGCCCAGGAAAAATCGCTTCGTGCCTTTGCGCACAAGGCAGACATGAAATCGACAGCCAAGCCCGAGTCACTGGTTGCGCCCATCCAGGCACTTCTTGAGCGGGCGGGTTTCAAAAGCCGGGTGAAAACCCAGCCGCACGAAATTCTGATTTCCGGGCGTAAAGGGGGGCTGAACCGGATCGGCTATGTGTTGACCCATGTCGGCATCATCGTCATTCTGCTCGGCGGCCTGCTCGACAGCAAAATGCAGCTCAAGCTGATGGATGCGCTGGGCATGGTCAAGGTGGAAACCGCCAATATTCCCGTCAGCGAAGTCCCGGCTGCCAGCAAGATTCACGTCGGTGGCTTGCAGGCGTTTCGTGGCACGGTCAACATCCCCGAACATAAATGGGGCGATGTGGTGTTTATCGGCCTGAAGGATGGTTATGTCGTTCAGGAATTGCCGTTCAAGATTTTCGTGAACAAATTCAGCATTGAACATTACGACACCGGCATGCCCAAGTCGTATAAGTCGAATGTGACACTGACGAACAAGGAAACAGGGCAGGAGATCACCAAGACCATCGAGGTCAACCACCCGTTGCATTACATGGGGTACAACATTTTCCAATCGAGCTTCGGCGATGGTGGAACGAAACTGAAAATGAAAGCCTGGCAGTTGTCAGGCAAGGCCGGCGTGGCGCAACCCATCGATTCGGCCGTTTTCGACAAAAAACGCTTTGATTTCAATAATCAAAATTATCAGCTCGAATTTACCGATTTCCGGATGTACAACATCAATCCGGTTATGGATGACAAGGGCGTGGTGCATCAGAAAAATTACGGGCCTTCGGTGACGTTCAAGCTGCGTAACGCGGCGGGCGAGGCCATCGAATACCAGAATTACTTCCTGCCGATCAGCTTCAAGGGGCATCAGTACTACTTAAGTGGCGTGAAACGCAGCATTGGTGGCCAGGAGCAGTATTTGTACATTCCGGCCGACCAGAAAGGATCGATTGATACCTTCATGGCTTATCTGGCCATGCTCTCCGATCAGGCGAAAATGCAGCAGATTGCCGCGCGCCTGATCGGTGACGTGAGTTCATCCGTCGATGGCAAGAGCGCCATGTCCAACGAAAAATTGACCCAATCGGCCAGTGCCTCGATCGCAGAATTGGTGCATGTCTTCGTCCAGCAGGGTTTCCCGGCCATGCAGGCGAAAATCGAATCGGCGCTGGCTCAGCGCAAACTGAGCCCGGAGGCCAGCAAGAAGGCAGAGCAGGCATCGATTAGTGTGGTTCGTTCCGTGCTTGAGCGCGCCTTCCTGGAAACCTTGGCTGCGCAAGATGGAAAGCAGGAATTTACCGATAAGGATGCCAAATTCTTCGACGATGCCATGGATGCCATCTCGGCCTTGCCGGCCTATGGTTCGCCCATTTTCGTGCAACCGACGAGCTTTGAGCAGATTCAGTCCACCGGCCTTGAAGTCTCACGCGCACCGGGCGCCATCTGGGTTACCATCGGGTCGATCATGCTCGTGATCGGGATTTTCATGAATTTCTATATTCACTATCGTCGGCAATGGGTGTTGCTGAAACCGGACGAGAAAGGTACCCGCATCTTGCTGGCCGGGTCCGATATTCGTAAAAACATTGATTTTGACAAGGATTTTGCGGCGTTCAGCAGTGAACTTATGGCCGCTACGGAGTCGAAACCTTCAGAGAGTGAAAGACCGGCCTAGCGCGACGCCGTCACGCTGGGTGAATCAATAGCCATGAGGCTCGAACTGTTTCCTATTCGAGGAGTTACCTGAAAATGTCAGTGCCAAAAGAACACATGATGCCGATGCTCGATGCATCGCTTAAGCTGAACAAAGACCCGGGCCGACGCATCGGGATCGCAGATGTTCTCTACACCCTGATCGCCTTGGGTGCGGCTGTATTTGCCTATTACCACTACCGCGAATACCTCTGGGGGCCCCAGATCGGCATGCTGTTTGGCTTTGCCATCGGCGTGAGCTTTTTGGGCTGGCTCTGGCCTGCTACCCGCTGGCTCGTGGGTGTGGTGGCCGTCGTCTCCCTCTTCACCGTATATCAGTACGGGTTATATGCCCCGGGCGGCGAAGCGGTCGGGCGTATCAAGCTGCACGAGATTCAGGAAGGTCACTTCTTCCTGAAGTTTTTCCTCTCCAGCCCGGCTGCCACCATGTGGATGGTGACGCTGTTTGCCTTGGCCATGCCGACCTATTTCTTCGGGATGTGGCGTCGGTCGGTGTTCGCGGAGAAAGTGGGCAGTGCGTTGGTTTGGAGCGGTATTGCCATGGGCTTTATCGGCTTCTTTGCCCGCTGGCGCGAATCGTACCTGATCAACTTCGATTACGGCCACATTCCGGTCAGTAACCTCTACGAAGTGTTCGTGGTATTCAGTGTGTTCACCTCCTTGCTGTATCTGTACTACGAGCGCCGCTACCAGACCCGCGCACTGGGCGGTTTCGTGATGACGGTGGTGACCGCCGCACTGGCCTTCCTGATGTGGTATCAGTTCTCTCAGGCCGCCAATACCATCGAGCCATTGGTGCCTGCGCTCAAGAGCTGGTGGATGAAAATCCATGTGCCGGCGAATTTCATCGGGTATGGCAGTTTTGCCATCTCCGCGATGGTCGGTGTCGCCTACCTCATCAAGGAGAAGATGGGTGGTGATGGCGTCAACGATCGCCTGCCTTCGCTGGCGGTGATGGACGACATCATGTACAAGTCGATCGCGCTGGGTTTCGCCTTCTTCACGATCGCTACGATTCTTGGCGCCATGTGGGCCGCCGAAGCCTGGGGTGGTTACTGGAGTTGGGATCCGAAGGAAACCTGGGCATTGATCGTCTGGTTGAACTACGCGGCCTGGTTGCATCTGCGCTTGAGCAAAGGCTGGCGCGGCACAGCGATGGCCTGGTGGTCCGTAGGAGGTCTACTGGTGACTACCTTTGCCTTCCTCGGTGTGAATATGTTCCTCTCCGGCCTGCATTCTTACGGCAAGCTCTGAGTTTGTGACGCTGATATGGACAAACCCCGCGCAAGCGGGGTTTTTTATGTCGTTGGGCGAACGTACGCTCAATTTCGGTGTCTATGCCGTACAATCGTGTCAGTGGATCGGATGGCCCGGTCATTAGAATGGGCTGGTTCATCGTGTGTAAAAAAGAGGAGTTTGGTATGCCGTTTTCGGGTTTCTTCCGGTTGGGCTTTTTGTTGCGTCGTTGGTTTGAACTGGGATTGCTGGGGATATTTCTCGCTTTGCCTGTGGCACATGCAGCACCCACGGCAACCGCGTCCGCACCGGTGACATTGAAAGAAAATGTGAACTACCGCGTCGTGATCACTGATGTGACGCCACCAACCGATGGCAAGATTCTCGTGCAGGAAATGTTCTGGTACGGCTGCCCTCATTGCTTTCATCTTGAGCCCGCGCTGGATGCATGGCGCAAGACGTTGCCCGCCTATGTGGACTTCGAACCGTATGCTGTTCCGTTGACCCCAGGCTGGGTGCCACTGACCAAAGCCTTTTATGCGGCGAAATTCATGGGCGTTTTGCCCCAAACCCATCTGCAGGTATTCAACGATATTCATGTCAAGAACATCCGCCCGGTGACGCGCGAACAGATCGCCGATATGTATGCGGATTTAGGGGTGGATCGGGACAAATTCCTGCAAATGTACGATTCCTTTGGTGTCGATAATGCCGTGCGTCAAGCGGGTGTCGTGGCTCAAGATGCCGGTGTGACCGGTGTACCGGCCATACTGGTGAACGGCAAGTATCTGGTGAACGGCGATATGGCGGGCAGCAACGAGGCCATGCTGCCGATTGTCGATGCGCTGATCGCGAGGATTGAAGCGGAGAAGAAGGCCAAATCGTGATGAGCATCGCGCAAGGAGGACCTGTTGATGCCTGAGTCTTGCGGGGTGTCCCGCGCAGCGGCGCTACAAACGGGCGATCATCCGCACGTGATGTCATCCAATGGGCCGCGCCCGCTGCGGCTATTGTCTTATAACATTCAGGCCGGTATTGGCACCCGCAACTTTCGTGATTACCTGCTGAGTGGTTGGAAGCATGTGCTGCCCTTCCCGCAACGGATGCAGAATCTCGATCACATTGCCCAGTTGCTCAGTCAGTTCGACCTCATCGGATTGCAGGAAGCCGATGGCGGCTCATTGCGCAGCCATTTTCTGAATCAGATCGAATATTTGGCCATGCGCTCGAACATGCCGTTTTGGGTATCGCGCATCAATCGTGATCTGGGGCATTGGGGGCAACACGCGCTGGGTATGCTTTCGCGGGTCGAGCCTTATCATATCGAGCGTTATGCCTTGCCGGCGCGCATACCCGGCCGCGGTGTCGTTCTGGCCGACCTCGACTGGTATGGTCAACGCGTACGGGTACAGGTCAGCCATCTGTCCTTGAGTGATCGGGCGCGTCGGGCGCAACTGGATCGCCTGATTGCACACTGCCGGGCGTTCGACGGTGTCAATATCGTGATGGCCGACTTCAATTGCACGCCCAATAATCGTGATCTGCAACGCCTGTGTGTGGAAGCGGGCCTCAAACTGCCGTTTTCACCGCCATTGACCTATCCCAGCTGGGAACCCAAGCGCGCGATCGACCACATTCTGGTTTCAGAGAATGTCGAGATTGAATCCGTGGATGCGCTCGCTTATGGTGTCTCGGATCATGCGCCCCTGTCGATGCAGATTAAACTGCCGCCTGTTTCCAACGCTTATTTATCGTCAAAGGCCTCATAAGTGGCTTAGGGATCACCGATGAACGACTCGGCAAAAACGGATTACCGCGCCAAATACGAACAGTTGCTGGATGAGTTCAGTTCGCTTGAAACCACTGAGCAACTCCAGCAGAGCTTGTTGCGGAGCCTGCTTAACCGGGTTTTGTTTGCAGTGGATAAGGCGTACCCCACTTTGGCCAAAGAGAGTCAGGCGCTGCGCGATCTCATGCGTCGGATCGGTGATGGCCCATTACCCATAACGCGCATTCAACCGGGCATCGAGCATCTGGCCGAAGCCATTCGAGCCATCGAAGCCGGTGATCCGACCCCGGATCGCGAGGAAGATTTGAGTGATGAGGAAGTGGCTGAGCGTGTGGACGTTCGGGATTTTCTGCCGCTGTTGCTGGAACGGGTGGCCTTCACCGAATCCATGGAGGGTCGACGCGAGAAACTCCTGGCTATTTTGAATAATCCCAAAGACAAGACCCTCAATTCCATCTTGATCGACCGGGCGGCCACTCTGATCAACGACATGCGCCGCGAACTCGAAAATGAAAAAAACGAGTTGGCCGATTTCCTGCGCCAGCTCACGGAAGCATTATCCGAAATCGATCAACATACCCTTGCCAACCTTGGCGATGTCGAAACACAACGCAAGGTACAGGAGGCGTTGGGTAACGCGGTTACCGAGCAAGTGTCGCACATCGATCGTACCGTGTCGGATGCGACCGATCTGGATGAACTCAAGCGCGTGGTGCGTCAGCGGGTGGCGCGGATCAGCGAGCAGATCGACACGTTTCGCAAGATGGAAGACAAGCGCCTTGCTGCGGTCGAGTTGGAAAACAACCAGATGCGTGAGCGCATCGGCAAGCTGGAAGCTTCCCGGCAGATCCTGCAAGAGCAGCTGATGGCCAGTACACAGAAAATGCTGCGGGATACGCTCACAGGGCTGCCGAATCGTTTGGCTTTTGACGAGCGCGTGACACTTGAAGTGGCCCGGATGCAGCGCGAGCACACGCCATTGTGTCTTGCGATCTGGGATGTCGATCACTTCAAGCAAGTCAATGATACCTTCGGGCATCAGGCGGGCGACAAGGCTTTGCACGTCGTTGGGAAGACATTGAATCGCTTGATTCGCGATGTGGACATGGTCGCCCGCTATGGTGGTGAAGAATTTGTGATGATTTTGCCGAGAGCAAACCTGCAACAGGCGTTTGTCGTGCTCGAGCGCATTCGGGAACAGTTGGCAGGCACCGCATTCCGCTTCAAGGAAACGCCGCTGAAAATCACCTTATCCTGCGGTGTTGCCGAGTTCGGTGCGGGTGAAACGATTGAAAGTGTGATGATGCGGGCCGATGAAGCCCTCTACCGTGCCAAGGCCAATGGCCGCAATCGAACGGAAATGGCGTATCTCAAATCATAGACGTACAGCGCGGTCAATGCGCTGTCCGCTCGCAACCAAGCTGAAATGGATTCAGCTACCTTTCCATGTCCATCAGTTCGAATGCCTTGGTGTAATAGATCACGGCTTGGGCGCTGTCGCGCTCATGTTCCGCTATTTGTGCCGCCAGTTTGAGGCTGGGTACATCGGGGCTGTCGTTCAGCACAGGGGCGAGGGCCTGTTTGGCCGCTTCGGTATCATCATTCAGCCAAGCCAGGCGCGCCTCGGCATAGGCGCGCAGGTTGGTGTCTGATGCGCACGAGCCTTGGCTCGCCCAACGGTTGAACTGTGTGAGCGCTCGTGCCGGATCCTTGGGTGGCAGCGCCAACCACTGATGGAGCAACGCGGGGGTGCATTGTTGATCCAGCGCTGTCTCAAGAATGCGTTCAGCTTCATCGGGTTGCCCCAGCGTCAACCAGGAGTTCGCCAGCGAGGCGAGCATGAGCCCATCATGGCGCAGACTTTTCGGCGCATCGTTCCATAGCGCAGCCAATTCAGAAGTTTGTTTATGGCGCGCCGCGGCCTGAATCAGCCCGCCGTATACGGCCCGGTCATAGCGTTGAACGTCCTGTTCCGTGAGGCCGGACCACTTCAGACGCCGCAACGCGGGCATCAGCGTCCGCAATTTTTCCCAGTCCGCCGCTTCGAACAGCGTTTCGGCAAAGGCACAGACAATGGCCTCGTCCTTGGGGTGAGTGGCGGCAAGCGATTGCAATAACTCCAGTGCAGGCGCCAGATTCTTCTGTTGTCGGAAGCGATTGGCCATGTGCAGGGAGAGGAAATCGGCAAAACGTGGAAATGTACCGCGGACTTCATCCAGCAGGCTGAGCGTGGCAGCTGTTTCGCCTTGGGCCATGAGCGCATCCGCCGCGATGACGTAATTCAACGGCGGCAGACTGGCTTCATTCAGGCTCGTGCGCGCCAGCTTTTCGGCCACAGCGAAGCGCCCCCGTTCGAGCTCCGCCCAGGCGCGCAGCAGTTGTTCGTCGGCGGCCTGTTGTTTCTGGCGCGCGGATCGACGACGCCAGAGTGCGGGTAGTTTCAGCACGGCGGAAATGACGCGCCAGATGATCGCCAGCGCAATAAACCCAACGATGATCAAGGCAAGCAGGCCCAGCGCCGTGGTTTGCAGTTCCCAGCCCAGCAGCGCGATGTCGGCTGTGCCCGGGTCACGGATGAAATAGAAGCCTGCGCCCGCAGCCAGCACCAGAATGATCAGGATCAGCGCAAAACGTTTCATGGCTGCACCTCCGGTGTGTGTGCCGTTGTTGGCGCCGTATTCTCAATGCCTGCCGCAGCCCAGGCCTTGAGGATCGGAGTGAAACTGGGCCACTGACGACCGGCGTAGAAATCCTGTGTCTGCTTCAATGCCGCCAGGGTTTGACGGACATCATCGTCATCGGCCGCATAATGCTGGGTAATCCAATGCTGTGCTTCGTCCAGAGACTGCCTCATCTGCGGGATGTCATGCGAGAGTAGTTCTTCACGCACGGCCGTCAGCCAGAGACGTGTTTCACGATCATCACGCGCGCGGGCGCTCGCCTTGACGGCTTGATCACTGCGGGTCAAGGTGAACTGCCGACCGAACCATTCGGCGACGGGATGCCAGATGGCACGCGGCCAGCGAACGTACCAAGGGGCCGTTTCCGTTGCGGTGGTGTTGGCTGTGTCTTCTGTCGCGGTAGCGGGTTCGGTTTTGGCGGATGCTGGTTTTGAACCGATCAATGGCCAGTTCGAGACATTTTCTGCCGCGCGCCGCAGGCTCAGTGCCATGCCGACGGCGTCAAAGTCATCTGCTTTGCGCAGTCCGACCAGAACATCGCTGATTGCCGCGCGAACAGGCAGGGTCTGCGGCAAGGCGAGTGCGGCCAGGCGCTGATCGGCCAGCTTGAGTGCGACAGCCGCTCCGGCAGGATCTTGCGCGATGCTCAGACGTTCCTGCGCACGGGTAAGCAGAAAACCGATTTCGGCGGCCTTCCAGGCGCGTTCGCCTTGCCCCAGACGGTTTTGGATGTCAGCCAGATTTTTCTCGACCGCGGTCAGCCGTTCATCCAGTGTCCGGGTGGCTTGCTGTGTATCTGTTTTGGTTTCGGTGATCTGCTCGTGCGTTTTTTTCTCTTGGGCAGTCAGTTGTTGGTTCAACTGTGCCAGCTGGTCTTGAGTATTCTGCAGTGACTGGCTCAGTGCGCGTTGATCCGTCTGCTGAGTCGCCATCAGACCGTCCATACGAGCAGCATTGGTCTGGAACAGTTTCCAGCCATACCAGGAGACACTGACCAGCGATCCCGTGAAAACGACGAACAGGGTCAGTATCCAGTAGCCATAGGAGCGCGTTACGGCAACGGTCGCTTCCTCTGGTTTCATCGGCTCGTTCTCGCCGATAACATCGGTGGTTTGTTCTGTTTGAGGCAAAATTTCTTCAGCCGCAATGGGCTGGGCATCGGGCTGCTGTTTTTTCTGGGTCATGCGCTAATCCTGCTTGAAAACGGCGCAAGCGCGCGCCAAGGCCGCATCATCCGGGGCTTCGGCACGCACGATGGCTCCTGTAAAGCCCAGCGCTCGTGCACGGGCTTCTGTTCGTGCGTTAATGACAACGAGATTGCAGTGTAACAGTCTGCGCCGTTCTTCGGCAGCTTCCACTGTGTCGGCCAGCTGGCGCAGGCACCGGAGCGATTCGGGTGATGTGATCACCCAGGTCGTGGGGGGCGCCAATAATGCGTCAGGCGTTGGGGCGCAGCTTCGCTGATACACAGGAACGGGGATGACGGTAATGCCATTCTGTCTCAGGGTGTCTGCCAGCGTCTCGCGTCCGGTCTCGCCACGAAACAGCCAGACTGTATGCTCGCGCATGGCCTCGATGGGCAGATTGGCCAGCAGGCCTTCGGAATCCTGAGTGGTTGAGGGGTGGTGAACCTGAGGCGGGTCTGAAAATAGCGACTGGATGGCTGTGGTGGTCGTTTCGCCCACGGCGGCCCAGTGAATTGCCGGTAACGTGGTCAGGTCGTGTAGCTCATGGGCGAAACGAACCGCACGTGGGCTGACGAAGATGGCCCAGTCGCCCGTGGTAATTTGCGCAATGGCAGCGCGTGCTTTCTGTTGTTCGGGTATCGGCGCGAAGGTCAACAGTGGCCAGTTGATCAACCTCGCATCCGGCAACAGGGTCGATAAGGCCGAGGCCAGTCCGTCATTGGCACCATCGGGGCGGGTCAAGCCGATGGTGCGTGGTGAGTCGCCGGTCATTGTTTCTCCGTTGCGGGGTTCATGGCACTGATGGTTTGAAATGATGATGAGTCAGTTGGGATCAGGCCGGATCGGCATGAATACCGACTTCGGCCAGGATTTTATCCGCGCCCGCAGCCAGCATCCGCTCGGCCAGTGCTACGCCCAGTGCTTCGCCTTCTGTGATGTTGCCTGTGATTTCATCACGCAGGGTGAGTGTGCCATCGGGGCGACCGACCATGCCGCGCAGCCACAGGCTGCCGTCGTCCTGCAACAGGGCATAACCGCCGATGGGTACCTGACAACCGCCGTTGAGCCGCGTATTGAACGCGCGTTCGGCGCGCACGCGAATGTCGGTTGGTGTGTGGATCAGCGGCGCAATCAGGGCGCGGACGGCGGCATCGTCCGATCGGGCTTCAATGCCCAGTGCGCCCTGGCCGACGGATGGCAATGATTCTTCCGGGCTCAGCTCGGTGCGGATGCGGGCATCGTAGCCCATGCGCTTTAAGCCGGCGGCGGCGAGAATGATCGCGTCGTATTCTCCCCGGTCGAGTTTGGCCATGCGCGATTGAATATTGCCGCGTAGCATTTTGATTTCCAGTTGCGGGTAGCGCGAGCGGATCTGCGTTTCCCGGCGCAGGCTGGAGGTGCCGACCACCGCACCGGCAGGGAGGGCCGAGAGCGATTCGTAATCGTTTGAAACGAAGGCATCGCGGGGATCGTGCCCCTCGAGGATGGCGATCAGGTCCAGCCCCTCAGGGAAGCGCATGGGCACGTCTTTCATGGAATGTACGGCAATATCCGCGCGGCCGTCCATGAGTGCCAGCTCCAGCTCTTTGACAAACAATCCCTTGCCACCGATCTTGGCGAGCGGGCTGTCGAGTAGCTGATCGCCTTTTGTGGTCATGCTCACCAGTTCGACTTTCAAGCCCGGATGCAATCGCCGCAATTCGCTGGCCACGAACTCGGTCTGCCACATCGCCAGCGGGCTTTCACGCGTGGCGATGCGAATCAGGTCAACGGAAGGGGCGGTAGGCGTCATCGGGCGTTCTCCAGTAAACAGTGGGCCATATGGTACCTAAGTAAATGCTGATTTATTCCATCCTTGGAATAAATCAGCTCGCTCATCGCGGTACACGCCCGCGATGGCGCTCACGAATCAAAGACGTACATCTTTGTTCGTGTTGGGGCATCCTGCCCCAAGCGGGAAGCACTGA
>JACDJB010001279.1_pt1 | contig 20937 bp, 16 predicted proteins | sample 7454121 | NCBI WGS metagenome assembly JACDJB01 (sample SAMN14253290, study PRJNA609438) | sludge metagenome | isolation source: sludge after 25d culture with pyrite | collected 2018-12-20
CTGTACCAGCTGGACATAGACGACATACTTGGATCTGACCTGAGCCGCGAAGTGGCTTTCGATCCCACCCAATGACTGTAAGAGCAGCGTGATCGAAATGATCCAGATGAGCAGACGTTCTTCAGTGTCACCCCCGATCAGGAATAGAAGAATGGATATGACCACGATCGCCGCGACACTGCCGGCCAGCCGCAGGCCCGCGGCCGTCCCCAGAAAAACCGCCTGCGAAGACGGCTGCCTCACGAGTTCCCGCAGCAGCAACTGATCGACACCCAATGCCGCGACAGTTGCAAAAAGCCCGACAAAACTCAGCGCATAATTTAGAAGACCGAAATCCTCAGGACCAAGATAGCGGGCGACATACAGCCACCCCACCAGGCCGACTGCCATCCGGAACAGCCGCTCCAAGGCTAACCAGGACGTGTTGGAAATATACTCTCGCAGACGACTCATGGACGACGCAATCTCTGCCGGCGGCGAATCACGTTATGTACCCATGGGTACGCCAGCCCCCACCGATACCGGGCTTCGTGCACTTCTTCATAGTCCCGCAGCATGGTGCTGCATTACCAACTCGGCATACAGATCCACATAGGACCCTACCATCCGTTCCGCGGTGAAGTATTTCCAATAGCGGGCCTCGGCACGTCTGCCCATCTCGGCTGCACTGTCCGGGTTCTGCCACAAGTACGCCATCGCCTGACGCAGGGCGACGGGATCACTCGGAGGAACAACCAAGCCGGTTTCCTCCCCAATATTGATGAACGTGGTTCCGGTCCCAATCTCGCTCGAGATCATGGGTTTGCCGTACATCGCACCCTCCAGGAGCGAGATCCCGAATGCCTCCGAGCGCAGATGCGACGGAAAAACAACGCCGTAGCATAGCGTGAGCAGGGCCACCTTGTCTTCATCCGACAGATGCCCGAGGAAGTGAATGTTGTGTACGCCGAGCTCCGCCGCCTGCGCCTTCAGTTCCTGTTCGATCGGTCCTGCGCCGACGATCGCGATCGGGAATTCCGTACCCCTGGCTGCTTCGATCAGGATATGCAGGCCCTTGTAGTAGCGGATGACTCCGACAAAGAGAAAAAATCTGGGGCCGAGTCTTTCCTGCCAATGCGCGATCTTATCGGGCATCGGCTGCGGATAGGTGGCTTTATCCAGCCCTATGGGAATCACGCAAACCTTGTCGGAAAACTGGCCCAGCACGTCGCTGCTCGTCAGATAGTTCGGTGATGTGGCCACGATGCGGTCCACACTGGACAGAAACCGCTGTCGCAAGGGTCTGTAGAACCGGAGCAGGCGCTGTTGCCGGATGATATCGGAATGGTAGGTCACCACCGAGGGTTTTCCCATTCTGGTCGCGAAATGCACGACATCCATGAATGGCCACGGAAAGTGATAATGAATAACATCCGCCTTCCGGGCCAACTGCGAAAAACGCAGGAATGCCGAAGCGGAAAACCCTGTCGATGCAATCTGTAGATCGAGCCTGGCACGATGTGCAAGATATCCGTCGATCTCGACCGTACGAGCCAGGCGATCCGCGGTCAAAGAGAGCACATCGACATCTATGCCATGCCTGCTTACCCCTTTGGCAATCTGGTTGATAACCTGCTCGACACCACCCATCGTGTCCGGAAATGATGTCTTATAGAAATGCAGAACCCGCATGCATTTTCACCCTGGTCATCTCATTATTGATTTGAACCACACCGCATAGGGCTGTGCCAGCCACCATTTTAACGGCACACGCCCGTAGTATTTCCGAACGACCTGCATCGCCTCTCTGTAATGGAGTCGTCTGTGCGTTTTCGTCTTCGTTTGCTCATGCTCCCGATTCACGGCAACATAGTCATCGACGAACTTGAGTGGCCCGAAACGTTTGAATAGCTTCCACCACAGGTCATAATCCATGACCATGTGGAGATGCGTATCAACACCCCCGACCGCCTCCCAGGCGGAACGCCGCATGAGAGTCGCTGGCTGCGAAACAATGCATCGCAACGCCAGGCGACGCTCGTCGAATGGCTCCACCCATACTGGATACTTCTTCCCGGATCGCTCCACCACGTTCCACGCCCGTCCATAGACAGCGGGTACGTCGGGAGCCTGCTCCAATGCCCGCAGCAGACATGCCAAGCCACCCGGCAGCAGCCAGTCATCGCTGTTCAGCCAGCAGACATAGGGGGCTCGTCCAAGCCCCAGGCCCTCATTGATTGCCGCCGCCTGGCCTGCGTCCAGCCCGCTACGCCAGCCTGCAAGACTGCTCTCCCATTTCCGGATGATGTCGACGGAGCCATCGCTGGAACCGCCATCCATGACATATGCCTCAATGGGGATGTCCTGTCGAAAGATCGAGGCCAGCGCATCATCCAGGTAGCGTCCCTGATTGAAGGACGGAACGGCGATGGTAATCAGCGGGTCTGCCATGTCGTTCCAGACCCGTCGGACGATCTCGATGCGTATACCGCATCCCGCCGCCGATGCGCCGCCAGGTACTTCCAGTGCAGCACCGCACGCTCGAAGCGGCCCATATCCTGCCCGTATCGGGACCGCAGCACCGCCATCTCCCGCGCGCCCCGCTCCAGAAACTGGGCCTGTGATTTCTGCTTCTCGTGGGCCCTGAAGATCCCGAACAAGTCGGGTAGGTGGGCAAAAGTGGCTCCGGCGTCCAGGAACCGCAGAATCAGATCCCAGTCCAGAGCGAACTGCAGCTTCGTGTCGAACCGCGCACCCGTGCGTTCCCAGAGGCGCCGGCGCCAGAACATGGATTCCTGCGGCACGTAATCCACGAACCGAAGGACACGGGCGTCATGACCAGGGAGTATCCAGCGGCCGATCTCATGCCCGTTAGCATCCACGATCAGTCGGTTTCCGTAGACGACGTCGACGGCCGGATGGTCCCTGAAGTAACGTCCTACCAACTCCAGGCATTCAGGCATCAGTAGGTCGTCAGAATTCAGATAACCCATCACATCGCCCGTCGACCGGAAAAATCCCTTGTTCAATGCATCCGCCTGTCCTTCGTCGGGCTCTATCCGAATATCTACCCCCTTTCCCTTCAAGGATTCGAGGACTTCCTTGGTGCCGTCGGTCGAACACGCATCCTGCACGACATACTGAAGGTTAGGGTAGTTCTGCCCCAGAATGCTGCGAACCGTTTCACCGATGAATTGACCCTGGTTGAGTGAAGGCGTCACCACGGTAATGCAGGGCAGATCGCCGTCGTCCCCTGCCTGGACGACAGGCAACGACAGCGGCCGCGGCGGATACTGGCGCATGCACCCCAACCGGATGCCCAGCATGCGCCGGAGGCCGGTGCCCATGCCCCATGCCGACAGCTGGGCCCTCACGACGGGTGGGGGGCCAGCAGTTCGGCATACAGCGCGGCATACTGCTCCGTCATTCGGTCCATGCTGTAGTTTGTCACTGCCTTTTCGCGCGCCGCCTGTCGCAGAGATTCCTGATCGGGATGCCTGGCGAGCCAGCCGATTCCGGTCGCGAGATCCTCGGTATCGAACGCCTTGGCCAGCCATCCCGTCTTCTGGTGTTCGATCATCTCTGGCAGGCCGTTGACATCGAATGCCGCACAAGGCGTTCCGCAGGCCAGTGCCTCCGCCACCGTGTTCGGGAGATTGTCTTCGCGGGAGGGACAGACGAAAATATCGGCGGCGGAATACACCATGGCCAGACTCATGTCGTCCTTCAGCGTCCCCACCGCGCGAACTGTCACGTGATCATTCGTCTGCAGTGGCAGGTTTCCTTCGCCAAAGACGAGCAGCGTACAGGGGAAATCAAGATGGGCGATGGCATCGCACAGCAGATCCCCGCCCTTGCGCCGGTCCGTCAACCACTGTGCACCAAACAGGAGAACCGGCTTCGCCAAATCTATACCCAGATATTCCTTCGCCGCCCATCTGTCGATGGGCTTGAAGACGTCGGTATCCAGGCCGTTCGGGATAACTTCCACGCGCCGCCCTGCGAGCAGGCTGCTCGTGCGCGCGACATCGGCCAACCAGTGGCTGGGTGCAACCACGGTGAGGTCCAGGCCCGAGAACACCCGCTGTTTACGACGCCAGATGGTGCGCGACAGGTCGTCGCCACGGGTGCTGCCGAGCTGAGGACAGGCGCCGCATTCCTTGGTGAAGCCGTCGCAATCCCCCGTGTAGTGGCACCCACCCGTGAAGGCCCAGGTGTCGTGCAGCGTCCAGACCACGGGCACCTTGAGGCGCCCGAGTTCCTCAATGCGCAGCAGGCTGGATGCAACCCAATGCAGATGCACCAGCTTCGCCTTGAACCTGGATAGCGGTACGCGCAGGGGGTTGGCGATTACGGCCGGCGTGAAGGTCACCGGCTTCCGGTTCGGATAACGGACCATCGGGATTCTGTCCAGCGACGCAAGACGTGTCGCCAGCAACCCTTTGAGTGACCAGTGATACCGCCCGGCAATGTCCGGACGCAGGTCCTCCTTGACCAGATTCAGGTACTGCGCAGCCGGAAACAGGCGCTGGATACCCAGAAAGGTCCTGTAGGCCGCGCGGGCTGCGCCGCCGTCCTTCTGGATGGTATTCACCACCAGAATGTCGACCTCCCGAATCGGCGAGACAAGCACCCGTCGCATTCTGGCCAACACGCCACGCGCCCGGTGAAAGCCGATCCTTGCGAGGCTCCTGGCTTTCCGCACCAGCAGTTCGCGCGCCGTCGGCTCCGGCGGATCGAAAACGGAGCGGAAACTTCCCGCAATCCTGGTATCGATCTGTTGTGCAGGGCAGAAGCGTGTAGGCTCCCAGGAATCATCCAGGTCCGAGTGAAAGAATCGCGGCTCCGGTTTGCTGTGTGTACCAGTGTTGTCCAAGCCGATGTTTCGGACCAGCGTTTTCACCGGATACACGCAGTGCATGTGGTTGGCATAATGCGCGTAACAAAAGCGGATCGCCCACGAATCGATCTTGCCATCGCGCTGCAGCGTCAACAGCGTCGTCAAATCCTGGCCACCACGATTGAACTCCGACTGAGAATCGGGCTCTTGGCTGAATTCTGGAAAATACTTCATATCCCAATCAATGCGCCGCCAGCGGTCCGGCCAAGTGCCCCATGACCAGGAAGAACATCGATAACCTGCATAGGTGTCGAATGGGTACTCCGCTGGAATCCGTAGATATTTTTCCGGAAATGTATGTCCCGTGACAGAAAACGCAAAAGGGTCGTGCCTGTAGTGGTCGAGCGCACTGTTCATATAACTGAGAAAATGTTTTGCCGTGACCAGGTCATCCTCGAGTACGATGACACTATCGTTGTTTTCCAACAGTTCAGTAACGCCACTGATCACGGACTTGGCCAGCCCCAGATTATCCCGACGCTCGATCAGCTCAATCGATGCAAAACCTCTTAGGTCGTGAACCAGATGGCGCACCTGCTCGACTGCGGCCGCGTCATCCTCGCCCTTTGGCCCATCGCTGAACACGAAAAGATCAGTCTGTGCCGCCAGCGTATTACGCGCAAGCGCCTCCAGTGTCGCCCTTGTATGATCCGGGCGTTTATATGTAAACAGTGCAACAGGAGCAGGCATATACACTCCGAATCTACGGTGCAACCGCTTCGAGAAAAAATGAATCCGGTTTGTACACCGACCCATCGCTCTCCGTATCCAGCCGGTAATCAATGAAACCTGGAATCGATGACTCATCTGCACCATATGCCCGGATGTCATCGAAGCCAATGTCGGATAACAGTTTCCCGAGGGAATAACGATCATACATCCACTGATGTACTTCGCCCCCAAGCCTGAATTCGCCAACCTGGCGGGCATCCAGGGGTTCATCAGTGAGTTGCCTACCCAGACACTGCGGACGCGCCCGCCAATATTCAACGCCTACCCGTTCTGCGACGAAATCCTCGGCCGGCACGGTATCCCTGCACCAATACTTCAACATCTCTCCGCCACTCCGATGACGGACCAGTTGATCCAATAGCTCGATGACAATCCATTCGTAGCGATCGGCAGCACCGGCCTCACCCTTCCGCACCGCATCCAGACAGGAAAGATATGCACGGGCTATCCCCTCCAGATCCGGGGCCACAAGGCGAATTATCCCACGATGCTTGAGAATACGGCGACATTCCTGCAGAAACTGCTGCGCTCCTGCTCGCTCGAAATGCTCAATAGCGTGAGACGAGTAGACAACATCACAACTGCCGTCTGGGAATGGCAAGCCACGCCGCAGATCCCATGTGAACACTCGCCTTCCGTCTCCATGGAAGTCGATATTGATCCATTCAGGATGAATTCGTGTACCGCAACCGAGATTGCAGAGTACTGGCTCTCCGGCAGCCCTCTTGGCCTGCCGCGCTGCATCTATAGCCACTATGTCGCTGGATCTTGTTCCCATTCGCTGGTGGATTCGGTGCCATCGCTTCCACAGGTCACGTATCATCGTGATCCACCGAGTCGAACGAAGGTCGCATTACTGCCCTCAATGGCGATGCAGCGCATTCCTGCCTTAGCCAGTTTCCGCATGTTTTCGCCAATCCGCTCTCCAGCATGACTGTCGAGCGGTGTATGCGCCTCGTCGAACTCAATCAACAGGATACGAGGCAGGAGTCCACTATCCACCAGATCTTTTATGACCGAATACTCCGCTCCCTCGATATCCATTTTGAGAAGATCGACGACCGTATCATTCTGTTCTGTCATGAGCGTACTAAGCCGATGGCACTGGGCTGTGAAGTAGTCTTCCGTTCGCTGCAGGTTCATCGTCGAACAGGACACGTGTTCGGGGTTCCTGGGCAAAAAGAATTTCATTTCCACATCCTTGTCTGCTAGGCCAACTGGCAGAAATTTGATGCGCGCCAAATCTTCTGGGTCGATATCGTAAAACTCAATCTCGCTATTGTTGATCGGGAATCGGCTTCCTTTGGCAACTGCACTCGTCAGACCTTGAAAATGCTGTACAGCCCTCGGCGTAGGATCGATGATCCTCAGGCGGCAGTGAAAGCGCCGCACGAGAGCGCAGTCAAAGCTAAGATCCTCACCGGCACCGGCGAGGTAACAGATTGACACTTCAGTCAATCCGGCATCAGTCGGGATCCACCAACCACCATAGACAGTACCCAGCCGCACGAGTCGACTTCTGGGGTAAAGACATCCCTGCTCGACGTGCTTCGCCAATGGCGACTCGTCTTCCACCACGTCCCGGTGGCGCCCGAAAATCCGACCGAAACTTGCTATCAGCTTCTGCTTCATACCTGCTGCCGTGTTGTAGAAGAAACCCCTTCCCAGAAAAACGTTTTTCCTCGGTCCTCTTCTGCAGGAAAATTTCCGAATGCCGTACGATGCAACTCAAAGCGCGACTTCACTACACTTTTAATCCGCTACGAGCTGGTAATAGCCTGTCCAGCCCGTTATACCACCTCTCAAAGTCGCCATGGTCGCACTATCAGCCCCGAACTGAAGATTGCCTTCCGGAGAATAATACTGCGACTCGACATTCAACCAGTCCTTTTTATCGATCACGTTCCCCAAGAGGTTCTTTCTGTACACACGCACAACGCCACTATATACAGATAACTGTCGCGGCGGACTCGTCGAATTGAGATTGAGGCAGAACAGCTGAATGTTCATTACCGGGAAATACGATGTTAGCCGTATTTCCTTCCACTCTTTTCCAATTATCGTTTCTGGTAGAAGCGTCTGTACACCGTAATTTTTAGTGACGATGACTCTTTCGTCCCCGTGATATCCTTGCACAGCAAACTCAATCGAATAAACGAACGGATAACTCAACAGAAATCCAACACATATGGATAATACCACCGCTCCACCGAAACTCTTCAGCTTATTCCACTTCATTGCGATTCTGTGCGTTCGATACCCTTGGGTATATAGGGTGAGGCTGTCTCACGCGACTCCATTTTCATAAGAGATGTCGTGGATAGACAATTTTCAGGCTCGAAGGTGCCCATCTCATGCTCCCCCTTATCGGCCAGTTCGCACAGCGTGGATGGTTTTCTTGGGGTATCTTTTTGCCATTTATCGATCACCATGGGTAGCTCATACGTAAATCCTGCGATGATAGAATCTCTGCTCCGCAACAGGTTGTTCTCCGACCAGTAACGAAAATCTTGATCGACACCGATCATTTGGCTATATGAGTGAGGGAAGGCCTTCACGGCTTTCTTCAGAAATGACTTACGAGTTGCTGCATCCATCTTCGTCAGGATATCCAGGAAACCTGAATCCGCTGCGGTTGTCTCCACCGATGCCATCAGGTTGGAGGTAGAGTCCAAAAAATACGCCCTGCCTTCCAAAGAATCGTATGCATCTACAAACTGATGCCCTTCGAGCGATGGACTATGCCAATCAATGGCGCGACCTTTGATCGAAAAGATGTCGAGCACCATGAGGAGCCGATAAGTCTGATGGCCGCAATTACCTTGCTTATCAAACAGCATCTCTGACAGGCTATTCTGCAGCGGCATCACCTCGTATATTGGCAGACTACTGTTTACCCGAAGCATCAGGTAGGCGATGAATCGCTCCCGGTCCGACCCGAAGCTACCCCACTCATCCAGTAACGCACCATCACGCGCATACCCGTCGATCAGATTTCTGCGGATAGCATTCTTGATCGTACCAACCTCTGTAAAAGCTGATTCGGCAAGCCCTCCCCTTAGTCGCGCCAAGAACAATGCTACATCCTTCTCTATACCTAGTCGGTCCAGTTCCATTTCTTCAACCTGACCATCGATATTAACGAAATATCTCGATGTCGTTCCGAAATCGAAAATCCGGCTAGCGAGTACTCCACCCAAAGCGAGACCGAACAGTGTGGGTAAAATATGCCCCATTGCCCTAGACCACTGTTTCATAGTGGTACTCCGCAAGAAACTTCCTAATCGGTTTCTGTTTCATGTCCGTTGCTATCTGAAATTCAGCGATCGTCACATCACCATGAAATGGTCAATATTACCGTCGAAACTCTCGGTAGATGTGTGCAAGCCTGGGAAATTTGATCTTGAGATAGTCCTTGACACTACGCCCGTGTTCCGCAGCCGGAGTGGTGCTGGAACTCGACACCCTTGCTAGACGACTCGCCATCGCCTTCTCGATCTGCCTTTTCAGCACAGCCAAGTCAGAATTGCCTGCTATGCCCACCGGTATGCGTTCGAAAAATTCCAGGGCGATGCGTGGATTCTCAGTCACAGCCGCCTGTGCAATCTCGGAGGCACAGCGCGGAATTTCCTCCGGAGGAATGTAATAATTGAATATCAGCCGTGCCGCCTGGACCTGTCCCGACGCGATACATTTCCGTATGCCGTTCATCGCGCGCGTCAGGCGCTCATCCGCGCTCTCTTCCCGTACGAGCACTGCGTAGAACGAAGATCTTGCTTCCTGCAAGGCGCGCGGCAAGGCTTCGAATTGTGCCTCGAGCTCCTGATGCCGACGACGGAATGCCTCAACAGCCTGATCTGTCCGCTCATGATTGTTGTTAACGAAGTGGTCATACTCCTGCAACTCGACGGTGTACTGTCCCAGCAACTCGTCTAAAACCACGAAGTTTTCGGTCGACAGCAGGAAACGTAGCGCATCCGGCGTGTAGGCGTTGATGTGGCCGTAGCTTGGCCCCAACAGATGATAGATCTCATCCTTGAGTCCATTGCAATCCATCGGAATCTCTATCACCTGATGCCTCGACACCCTCCGCAACTCTCTCAAAAGAGCACGCTCGTACTCAACATGTTCCAGGACATGAGACAGGACAACAAGATCGAAGAAGCCGTCCTCGAACGGTAGACTGTAGCCATCGAAAGTTTGACAGGATATCAGACCCGCGATTTCCTGCCCTTGGATAACGTCCACACCCGACTGCGAGATCTCCAGCCCATAGAGCTGCTCGCAGAAACCACTCTCTGAAAGGCACTTCAGGATGGAGCCGTCGCCGGCGCCGACCTCCAGAACACGCTTTGGTTGGATATCATGTCGCGCACACAGCCTTAGGACGTGATCCACCTTTCCTTTCGCACCAAGCATCCGCCATTCGGTAGGCGCCTCATAATTGGTCTCCTCAACATTGATCTGCAAGGCTATGGTTGGCATGGTTGCAATACCTTTTCTCGTTTCGTCAACGGACTATAGCGCCCCAACGACACTTCATCGATTCCCGGCCGAAGGCCTACGGCTGGATGCATTCACATAAAAAACGATCCAGCCGGTCGGCGAATTTCTCGATACTGAATGCGGTAAGAAACTCAACGAAGTTGTCCGCCGGAACTGGGTTGTGTATGAGATCGCACATTCCCTCGAGCATTTTGGAAGTATCGTTCTCATCCACGGCACGCCCGATACCGTAACGTACCACCCTCTGGCCTAGCAGATAGCGGTCGCTGACCAATATGGGTTTTTTGAAGTTTGCGGCCTTGCAGAGCATATTGCTGCTGATCCTGAAATCACGATACACGGCAAACAGAATATCCGACACGGCAATAATAGCGTTGAAGACCCGTTCGTCCTCTAGATATTCTGGCTTGATGAATAGATTTTCGGGCGGCGCCGCGAGTAGCCGATCGAAGGCCGTTGTATCCCCGACGGTGAATGTACCGCGATGCAGCTCGCCGATTTGTACGAAGTACCAGTTGTCCGGGTCGGCGAGCCCGATCAGCTCGCACCAGCGCGCGAGATTCTTCTGTCCTCCGATCGACCCACCCAGGAAGACAACCTTTCTGCCGGCCGCGCGCCGTCTGATCTCATCGGACAGCTCGCTCGGCTTTTCCGGCAGTGCCGTTTCCGTGATGTCCGGCAGATACTCAAAATGCTTCTCTGATAGCCTATCGCCGTAGGTACGACATAAATCCTCATCCAGGAAACACATGCCTCTCAACGAGGTGAGGTCGTAATACCCCTCCGTAGGCAACTCCGATGGCACGAATCGGATTCCGGCCCAAGGAAAGCGATTCATCGATTCGAAACGCTTCCAGTCGTCAACCGTAGTCCGATAGGCATCCATATACATATTGAACATAATAGACGGCGTCCAGCGGGCATTGCGCAGCGCCGCATTGACTCGCCCGGCAACTTCCACCGGTTCGAAATAGCCTGCCTCTGGATCAATGTATTCTGCTTCCGGCTGCCCGTTCGTACGTCGCCGACGATATTGGATGTGCCACTGCCGAAGAAGGCGGTAACGCGCATAGAGAAAATGCGAGGTCCTGAAAAAGAACGGTACCGCGATCTGGCATGCACGTGTACGCCAGTAGATCAGCGGCGGCATGTCGTCTGTCACCTCGCTGCCCGCTCGCTGGTAAAAAAACCTGTCTCCGAAGGCATCCCAGCGTCGCCACAGCGTACGCAGAGTGGCTACCATCGCCGCTCTGCTCATCCCCACTGGAAGCGCATTCCAGTCCAGCACCTGAAAGTCGGGGGACTCTTTCACCCCGCGCTGATCCAGCCTCGAGAGAAGCGCTCCTGTGTCCGGCGTGAGCGCCAGCACGCGCCACCCCTTGTCGAGCAGTAGCGAGACGAAGATCGCATTCCATGAATCCAGATGCCCATGCCCGGACACGGGGTTGTAGATGAGAATGCATGGGCGTTCACGTGTCATGCGGCGACGACCTTGTGATACCACATCTCGAGAAGCACGAGCTTGTAGACGAAAAATAGTCCCGGCCATCCCTGAGCCGCAGTCTTCAGTGTCTCGTCGATCCTCCCTGCATCTAATATGCCCTCAGCCACCAGTTCGCCTCCACGCAGCATGTCGCCGTGTGTTGCGATCACTCCCGCCAGCCACGCATTGACGGGCGGCTGGAAGCCCGCTTTCGGGCGCGCGAGAACCTCCTCAGGCAGTACGCCCTTCAGGGCGGCGCGTAGCCATGTCTTCTGGCCCAGCCCATGGTCTGGCCGAGCAGCACGCAGCGCCATAACGCGTTCGATGAGTTGGGCATCGAGGAATGGCAGACGGCTCTCGACACCCACGCCCATGCTGACCCGGTCACCCAGGGTAAGACAGTTCGACACCAGCCATGTATCGAACAGCATGCGGATGATCGCTGCCGGTATCCTGTCATGGCTGCGCAGACCGATCTCGGCAGGCCGGAAGGGATTGTCGGCCCGCACCGCGTGCATCGCCTGGCCGTAAACCCGCGACTTGAGGCGAAAGGTGTCTCGGAAGTTGAACTCTCCGGTGTAAAATCGCAGTTGCGTGGCCGGTGTGAGTGTGTCGCCGATCTCCCGCAGGATACCAGCCCAGTTCTTGATCGTGGCCGGCACCCGCGGGTGCTGCCCCAGCTTGGTAAGCACTTGCTGCATTCTCGGAGAATCTGTCCAGCGGGACAGCGCACGCAGGGGTGGATTGCGGCTCAACAACTGATTCGTCGCCGCAGTCTGTGTGACCCAGGAATAGCCCCAGAAGATCTCGTCTCCCCCGATGCCAGACAGGAGCACTTTGATCCCCTGCTCCGCTGCAGCCCTGGGCACCGAGTAGTGACCGAAGGCCGCCGGATCCGCGATCGGCTCATCCATGATACGGACCAGCTCCGGAAAGAACTCCACGAAGCCCTCGACCGGCAGTTCGACCTCGTGAACGATCATCCCGAGCGACTCGGCCAGGGCCCGGGCCTGATAACGTTCGTCATAGGGCGGCCGCCCCGGATAGCCGACGCAGAACGCATGCATCGGCTCCGGATAATGCCGCTGTGCGAGTGCGGCGATCGCTCCCGAGTCTATACCTCCGGAGAGCGCCACGGCCACGGGCACGTCGGCGCGCAGCGTCATTTTGACGGCATCCTCCAGCCCATCGCGGATACGCCCGAGCACGCCGGACATGTCGGACGGCACCGGCTCGCTGTCATCGATATCCTCGACGCTCCAATAGCGCTGCGGCTCGGCGCACCAATCCTGCGCCGACAGCAGGAGTGTGTGCGCAGCCGGCAGCTTGCGCACGCCGGCCAGCAGGGTGAACGGCTCCGGCACGTACTGATAGTGCAGATACATATCGACCGCCCCTGGATCCAGAGACGGCCGCATGCCGAGTAGCGGCACCAGCGCCTTGAGTTCGGATGCGAACGTGAACCGCTCACCGTCCCGGTGGTAGACCAGCGGCTTCTCACCGCACCGGTCACGGGCCAGAAACAGCGTCTTGTCCGTATCATCCCAGAGAGCGAAGGCGAACATTCCCCGAAAGCGCTTTACACAGTCGCGCCCCCAACGACTGTAGGACGCGAGCAGCACTTCCGTATCCGAGTGCGTCCGAAACCGCTCTCCTAACGCCTCAAGCTCAGCACGCAGTTCCACATGGTTGTAGATCTCACCGTTGTAGGTCACCACATAGCGGCCGTCGTGGCTAAACATCGGCTGATGGCCGGCTTCGGTGAGATCGATGATCGCCAGACGCGTGTGACCGAAGTGAATACGATCGTTGGCGAATACGCCATTACCATCGGGGCCACGGTGGGCGATTTTCGCCAGATCCATATTGCTCAGCAAACCATGCGGAGCTGGCTTCCTGCACATATAACCGATTATTCCACACATGAATTATCGAGGCTTCACAAGGTCTGCGATCAACGATGTATACGACATCTGGTGATGGTGGAATTGTTGCCTCAGATGTTCAGGTATCGAACTATAGAACTTTGACATCACTTCAGGATCATTGGTATCCAAGCCGGCATTATTGTGAGCGCAACGCTGAATGACGCCATCCTCACCACTGTAATCCCTGCTGTGAAACACACCATCTTCATCGAAATATTCGAGCAAATTCAGTTCAAAACCAACTTCCATGGCTATCCGAGAAAGCATCTCGTGATCAATGAAAAGCATATGCTCATAGGGTGTTTCCCAACCCCCTGGCTTAACCAAATGGTAGTAATAACGACTGGGATGAAATGCATCCGGAACCGCCACCCGAAATATGCCACCTGGTTTGAGATACGCATATGCGTTACTCAACGCACTAACTAATTCTCGCATCGTCAGATGCTCCAGAACATGCTCCGCAAGTATGCGATCAATACTCTGTGGAGCAAATCGACGACTCCAAGACACATCCTCCACAATGTTCAACTGTGCGATATCCGTTGACAGCCACCCATCGATTCTCTGCTGGCCAGACCCCACGATAACCCTGATATCACCATGGCCAATGTACTTGAAAGTGCCGCCCGCTTTCTCCTGGACCATCTCGACGACATCCGCCATACGGCTTTCGCACATACGCTTGAGAACAGTAATTTCTTGACTTTCCGATAGTGCGGCAATTACGTGATCACTATACTTACGCATCACATATTCAACCATCTTCTGTGAACTAACCTCTGCCACAAGCTCAGGATCAGCTTTACGGGCGACATCCCTGGGCCTGACATCATTCAGCCTATCCAGAAACTGGCTACCCAAAGACTGCCGCGAAACGAGGATTGATAGCACCCATGCTTCCATGCGCCGGACAATATTTCTTCTTATGTTCATGCCGAAACGTCACGTTGAGAATCACCCTTTGAATCGGGTGAGTCGATCGTGATTGTTGTCGACAAATCAAAAGCTGTAACTGCACTCGAAACAGCACAGATATGATAGATATCCCGACCGGAAAAATCGGGAATAGATTTCCTGACCTTTACCTCGCTTGCCCAAGCAAAATCGACCATACATCTCACACCTGCAATCCATATAACGACAGCGTTACCATCCACGATGAACTGATATGGCGAATGAAGGTGAAATGCGACATAGCCAGACGTGCAAAGCTCGCCTCTATCACGTACTCGAAGTACCACTGGTGCCGTATTGCACTCCTCAATCGCCCGTTCGTAAGTTCTCATTTGGCCTGGCCAGACCTCTTCACTTGGTATCTGTAACAGGATTGGCCATGGCCCAGTCTTGACCGCTGAACTGAACGGCTTAGTCACCATGACCTGATCAGCCCATGACCCATCTGGTAGAACAGGTGTAAGCACATTATGCGCGAAGGACCGTTTCATCAGATGAACCAACTCAGCGTGCCAATACTCCGCCATACCCCGATCTATGAATACTGGACTCCGATCGATTTCGATGCCAATCGCACCGTGATCGAGATGGCTGTGAGAAGCACCATAACTAGTTGTCGTTGCCCATAGTCTGACTCGATGCTCTTCGACCTCCCTCGTGCAAGCATATTTTCCGGTGTCTGGAAGCCACAGCGAGCTCTCGACGAAATCGCGACTCGGAGGGACTGCGTCTGGCCCATAGACCATTCCCACCATGCCACCACTTCCAGCGAGAGTCCCTGTAAGCTCATGCACCCAGCCGTTTATCAGGCACTCCATCAATATGTCGGAATATGCGGAATCGGCGTAAATTGACGCCAATATCGGAATCCCGTCCCCACTAAACCAGTCTACTCTGCAGTCCCCGGATGGAATGCATTGCCCCGGTCTGCCGGCCGCCATTACCCGAACATACGGCTCGACGGTACCAAAGAGTTGCTTGACCTCATCACGCCAATCCAGGTTACGCGCCCGGCTGTAGGCTATAGTTGCCCACAGTGTCGCGGTCAAGGTTTGGCAGAGATAACCCGGACCCTCGCTTATACCACCGTCTGGCTTGATATAACCCGCCAGAATGGTTTTCATGGTCTGGTAGGCATCGTCGGCCAGATGCTTGGCGCGCGGCCACTCCCGCTCCAGGGTCAGTCCACCGAAGATCAGTGCCCGACAAAACACAGCCCCTTGGTTCATGGTGTGCATATAGTCGAACTGGAACAAATCCCGTTGGACACGTGCCATTCCTCGAGTCCATAAGGCCTGTCTGGCCAAATTCATGGCCTGAGGAGTCAGCGCGAACCCAATCCAGTCGACAAGAATCGCGACGCTGGTCGTGGTCATCTCTTCCATGAAGGAGCGCCAGTTCCATGTACTAGATGGGATTCGGTTTTCAGACCCATCAACCCAATGCGGGGTATGGATCATGCACATCAAATAGCGCAGCGCTTGGCTGATCATCCGGTCATCTTCATTGACGAGGCCTACAAAGGCCAAGATCAGCGCTTCCCAATGCCAAGCGGTGTAGGAATTGTCTGAGACACGCTTAAAACGCGCATCGTGATGTGGCAGATACGTGCCGAAATCGTCCTCCGGATCACGCTTTAGAAATCGCTGTGCCTTTTCCTCAAGAAGTGTGAAATGCTCTTTCCAACCTGGAAACTCCTTCTTAACCCGCAAATGAAGGAGTTCATCCTTGCCGAACAGCATCCCATAACTTGGCGTGCACTCACCCCATATAGCCCGATCTTTAATCCACGGCGACCAGTCAGGTACGAATCCTCTACGAGACCGTTGGAGAATTGCATATGCCTTACTGTCCCTGAGTCCCAACCATGTCAATGCCAGCACCCCTGCATCGGTGGCCGATGAAGATATCTGGAATGCCACGCCACCGAAGGAGCGCGGGCGCAACCGGAGCAGTCGCCCGAGCGCGCGCGGTGACCCTATGTTGGCCAGCAGACGATCGATACGGAGCAACACCTCCTGGCGGACACCGGTCCCGGCCAGCGGCTCACTCCAGCTACCGAGAATCTTCCCGTCCCCGCCAAGGAGGGCAAATTCGATGGTCGCCAGCGGCGCGAGGGTGAAGGCAGCGACCAGCGTGTCGTGGGTGCGTACGTCGAAGGGCGTAAGACAGCGACCCAGCACTGCAGTCGTACCAGCGCGAGCTCCATGCCAGACGATCTTGGTGTAGCACCACTCCGTTTCGCGGCTGACAGTCGCTGTCGAGGATTCATCGATTTCAATGGCGACAGCGGGCGCATGCTCGTAGTCGAACAATGGCGCGAAGATATATTCCACCATGCCTGAATCTAGCGGGAAAACGTACTTTGCCATTCTTCAGCTTCCCGTGAGATCCATTTTGGCAGGAAAGAAACAGACCGCCTGGTCGTTCGAATAGAGAAATCTATCCCGCGGGTGCCGGACGACGAAGGTTGCTGCCCCGAGCCAGTAGAAGAGATGTACGCCGATACCTTTCGAGACCACACTGGTGTTGATACCGTACACGCCGGGCCGCAACGCTTGGCTCTCCATCTTCACCCGCATAGTGTAATTCCCCGGTTCGATCGCATCCCAGGCATAGCCTTGTTCATAACTGTCGAGTGACACGATAAACTTGTAGTGCACGGCATCGATGCTGGACCGGAAGATGGGATTGGGAATATGTCTGTGGACGACGTAGCGATACTCGATGACGAACGGCTCACCGAATTCCACTTCTTTCGTCTCGTCATCGCTGCCATGCGAGAGCACCCGAACGCTGGCGCACAGCACGTCACCGGTACCCCCGCGGCCACGCCCATATTCGGATTGCAGGGACGGGGCCGGTGACTCAGGCGCCGCCGTGCTGTTCGGGGCCTGTGCGAGTGTGGCATGCTGCGTCTTGGTCAGCGCCGCTTGGGCATTCCGGCTGTTTTGCTCATCATAGGCCCGGCAGACATTCTCGATATCACCCACGACGGCCGGCACGCCCTTGTGCAGAAACAGGCCCTTGTCGCACACAGCCCAGATTGCACCGATCGCGTGCGAAACGAGTAGGATAGTCGTCCCCTCCTTCTTCAGGGCCAGGATGCGCTCAAAGCACTTCTTCTGAAAACTGATATCGCCGACCGCCAGCACCTCGTCCACCAGCAGGATTTCCGGCGTGCCGATCACTGCGATGGCGAACCCCAGACGGACACTCATGCCGCTGGAATAATTCCGTACCGGCATGTCGATGAATTCGCCCAGCTCCGCGAAGGCCACGATGTCGTCGAATCGCGCCCTGATCTCACGCGGCGTCATACCGAGCAAGGTGCCGCTGATATAGATATTTTCACGGCCACTCAGCATGGGCGAGAAGCCGGCACCCGCCGCGATGAGGGCACCGATTCGTCCGCGAAGGGTGATTCTGCCGGTATCGGGACTGTAGGTGCCGTTGAGGATCCGCAGAAGCGTGGTCTTGCCGGAGCCGTTGACGCCCATAATACCCAGGGCATCCCCGGGCTCCAGCGCGAAGCTGACATCCTTCAGCGCCCAGAACTCGCCCGTGCGAAGCCGATGGTCGGAGCTGCGACCCGTCATACGCCGAACACTGTCGAGCAGCCCGTACTTCAGGGCGCTCTTCAAGGACAGCCCGAATTTCTTGCTGATGCCGTCGACCACGACGCTCGGCTTGGGCATCACAGACGCTCCGCAACGAGATCTTCGAGTAGATAGAAAATCCTCAGACCGACAGTCACCAGGAGCACTGTTCCAAGAGTGACCCAGAGATACACATCGATATTCTCGGCCCGACCCAGACAAATCAACGAACGAGGAACATCGACCAGATAGGAGATCGGATTCCAGGCGATGATGGACCGGACCACGGGATTCTCAATACTGGATTGCACGTATATGACCGGAGTGATGTACATCACCAACGAAAGCACCTGGGTCGCCAGCGGGACCAGATCACGGGCGATGGTTCCGAGCACCGAAAGCACAAGGCCGAAGGCCGTGCCCAGCATGACCATGGGCAGAATCAGTAGCGGATAAGCCAGAAACCACCATGTCGGGGTGACGCCAGCGACGAACAGAACAATGGTCATGGTGACCATGCTGATCAGAATCCCGTAGGTAAGGCCGGCGAGAGAACTCACGGCCAGAGCCAGTTTCGGAATCCGGGTACGCATGATCAGATCCGCCTGGCTCTGCAGACCACCGCTCACCGCGCCCATGGCGCCGGGAAGGCAACCCCAAACGGTACTGCCGATCAGCACGTATATAGTGTAAGGAATCTCTCCCTCACCCGGCTTGAGGACCCCGATGAAGAATAGAAACAGAAAACTGACGATCCCTAAGAAGGGAGTCAGCAACGCCCAGAGGTATCCGAGGATCTTCTGCCGAAACTGAGCGACAAAGTCTCTCCAGAACAGACGTGCAATGACGTGACGGGATGTATGGATGTCTTCAGATGCCTGCTGCAGCGCCCACAGAATGCCGCCACGTCTTTCATTGGGCTGATATACGGTGACTGGGGTACCGTCTTCATCAAGATAGCGCATCAGTTTCTTTTCTCGGATAAAATCGTGGCATCAGCAGAATCAGCTCACGGCCTTATCAACCCGATCATACACATCCTCAAACCGCACAATATCGTCCTCCCCCAGATAACTCCCCGACTGCACCTCGATGATCTCCAGCGGGATCGCACCCGGGTTCTCCAGCCGGTGCCGGGTGCCGAGCGGGATGTAGGTCGATTCGTTTTCGGAGAGGATGAAGACCTCGTCGCCGCGAGTGACACGTGCGGTGCCCTTCACCACGACCCAGTGTTCGGCGCGGTGGTGGTGCATCTGCAGGGACAGCTGGGCGCCGGGTTTGACGGTCAGGCGCTTGACCTGGTAGCGCGGGCCGCGGTCGATGCCCTCGTAGTCGCCCCAGGGGCGATAGACACGGCGGTGGAATTTGTATTCGTCGCGGCCGCTCTTCTTCAACTGGCTGACGATCTCCTTCACGTCCTGGGCGCGGTCACGGTGGGTGACCAGCACGGCATCCGCGGTTTCGATGATCACGGCGTCCTGCAGGCCGATGGCGGCGACGCAGCGGTGCTGGGCGAGCACCAGGGTGCCATGCACGTCGTGGGTGAGGACGTCGCCCTGGGTGACGTTGTCCTCTCCATCATGAGTGGAGATATCCCACAGCGCCGACCAGGCGCCGATGTCGGACCAGCCGGCATCCAGCGGCACTACGGCGGCCTGGTCGGTCTTCTCCATAACGGCGTAGTCGATGGAGTCGCTGGGCGAGCTCAGGAAGGCGTCCTTGTCGACGCGGCAGAAGTCGATGTCCCGTTTGCCGGCGGCCATGCCGCCCTCGCAGGCCGCCAGGATCGCCGGCGCGTGTCGTCGCATCTCGCCGATCCAGGCGTCGGCGCGCAGGGTGAAGATGCCGCTGTTCCAGTAGTACTCGCCGGAATCCAGGTAGCCTTGCGCGGTGGCGGCATCGGGCTTCTCGACGAAGCGGTCGACGCGATAGGCATTGCCGCCTTCAAGTTCGAGGGCCGTGCCACGGTGGATGTAGCCGTAGCCGGTCTCGGCATGCTTGGGCACGACGCCATAGGTCACCAGGCGGCCCGCGTTGGCCAGCACCACGCCCTGCGTGACGGCAGCCTGGAACACGGCGGCATCGGGGATGACGTGATCGGCGGGCATCACGATCATGACTGCGTCCGGATCCTTTTCGAGCAGATACAGCGCGGCGAGGGTGAGCGCCGGCGCGGTGTTGCGCCCCTCCGGCTCGAGCAGGATGGCGCCGGCCTTGCCGCCGAGGGCCTGCACCTGTTCGGCCACCAGGAAACGGTGTTCCTCGTTGCAGACGAATACCGGCGCCTCGACGCCCGGAAGGTCCATCAGACGGGCCGCGGTGCCCTGCAGCAGGGTGCGTTCCCCGAACAGCGGCAGCAGCGGTTTGGGGTAATGCTCACGCGACAGCGGCCACAGCCGGCTCCCGGCACCGCCGGTCAGGATCACTGGATACACACTCATGGGTTCGTCCCTATCCGCTCTGGCGGCGGTAATTATCGATTAAGTCCCTTCCACCGGACCCGGCAATTATACGGGAACCAGTGCCGTTTTAAACCTCGATCACGTCTCGGGGCGCGGGCGCAAGTCATTGGGGCACGGTCAAAAAAATGGCTGGCACCGGGGGCCCAGTGATTGGGCACGGGCGGACGCGGGATTCCATCCTCCGTCGTGTCGCGGTCTTGCGTGGATTTCGTGGCTATTGGTCTTTGGGGGTGCGTCGCTACGCTGGCGCACCCTACATGTGCTCTCTGAGAGAAAAAGCGACCCCGGGGGGCCGGGCCGCCAGGTGGCGCGCGGGGGCGCCCCGCTACTACTTGGTGGGCGGCTCAGCCTCGCCGAAGCGGATCAGGACCTTACTCCTTCTGGAGCAGAC
>JACDJB010001283.1_pt1 | contig 20815 bp, 18 predicted proteins | sample 7454121 | NCBI WGS metagenome assembly JACDJB01 (sample SAMN14253290, study PRJNA609438) | sludge metagenome | isolation source: sludge after 25d culture with pyrite | collected 2018-12-20
TGCTGTTGGATCACGTTGCCGTTGGTCTGGTCGCCGCGTGGGAAGCCGCGAAAGCGGGCGTTGGTGGCGTCGTCCACCTCGATCAGCACGGTCGCCAGCCCCGCCTCCCGCAGCCGGGTCAGCTCGGTGTCCAAGCGACGGCGGGCCTGCATCCGGGTGGCTCGCAGCCCGGGACGGCTCTGCACGCTGACCAGGACCACCAGGTCGGTCGGCGTTTCGAGGGCCAGCTCGGCGTGGTTGGGCGACAACAACCCGCCGTCGACGTAACGCTCGCCGTCGATCTCAACCGGCGCAAACGCCCCGGGGATGGCCTGGCTGGCCTGGGCCGCCTGGGCGAGTGGAACCTCGAGGTCGTCACGGCCGAACACGACGAGGGCGCCGTCGTCGAGACGGGTGGCAGTGATCCACAGCGAGGGCGGCCAAGGGTGGTTGGCGTGGATTGACGCAGCCCGGGACAACCCGACGGTGGGAATCCTGCCGGCGGGTAACAGGCCGGAACCGGCCAGCAAGGGGTTGCGAAGCACCTGCGAGGCCAGCTGGGGCGCCACCGGCATCAGCCGCTCCAGCCCCCGGTCGCGGTTGGCCTCCCTGGCCTCGACGAACTCGGTGCGCTCTTCACCGGAGGGGGGCGACATCAAGATGTCGCCGGTGTCCTCCAGGCTGGTGCCGGTGAGCACCGCCGCTGCGACGCCGGCCCCGGCTGAGGTGGCGATCACTCGTTGGGCGTCGACGAGGTTGAAGTCGGCCTCCGCCCGCAGCGCCCGGAGCGCCCCGAGGTGGAACATCCAACCACCGGCACCGCCCGAGCCGAGCACGACGGTGACACTGGGTGGAAGTTCGATCATGGGCGACACCAGTCGGGGGGCAGGGGCACGAGGCACGGGCGGTAGGTAGAGCAGCCGGGGTTGCGGTGCTCGATCGGCGCCGTCGGATCGCTCGAACCAGGAGGACAGGATACGAGGTATGCGTCAACTCGATGCGTCGGCCATGATCGGGCAGACTCGAACGGCTTGACCGGACCCGCTTGCGAGCCCGTCTCCACCGGCCGGTCGACAGCGCAAACCAACGGGTGGCTTCGGGCTCAGCTGCTGAGCCGGAGGGACCCAATCGAGGGAGGGGACAGATGAGCGAGGACACCGCCACCGGTGCGTACCGCAACTTCGAGGGACGGGCGGGCCGCACGGTGGCCGGGTCCGACCCTTGGTGGCCGGGCGAGGCCACCGCACCCGAGGGCGCCCCCAACGTGATCGTGATCATGGCCGACGACCTGGGGTACTCCGACCTGGGTTGCTACGGCTCGGAGATCGCCACCCCCAACCTGGATGCGCTGGCCGCCGGCGCGCTGCGGTTCTCCAACTACCACGCCACCCCGATGTGTTCGCCGACCCGGGCGGCGCTGCTCACCGGCATCAACTCGCATCTGGCCGGGGTGGGCCATGTGGCCCACTCCGATCCCGGGTTTCCCGGCTATGCCATGGAGCTGGCCGATGACGTGGCCACCGCCGCCGAGGTTTTCTCCGATGCGGGCTACTTCACCGCCATGGTGGGCAAGTGGCACCTGACCAAGGACAGCCACTGCTCCGATGCCGGGCCGTTCGACTCCTGGCCGACCCAGCGTGGGTTCGATCGCTTCTACGGGTTTCTCGACGGCTTCACCAACCTGCACCAGCCCCACCGGCTGATCGACGGCAACTCGCCGGTGAACGTCGACACCTACCCCGACGACTACTACTTCACCGACGACATCACCGATCGGGCGATCGAGATGGTGCGAGGCTCCAAGGCCTCCAACCCGGCGAAACCGTTCTTCATGTACTTCAGCCACGGCTCGGTGCACGCGCCCCTGCACGCCAAGGTGGCCGACATCGAGGCCCAGCGGGGCCGCTACGACGCCGGTTGGGATGTGCTGCGGGAGGAGCGGTTCGCCCGGATGAAGGCGCTCGGGTTGGTCGACGAGTCGATCGAGCTGCCGCCGCGCAACTCCGAGCCGGGCCAGGAGGTGGCGCCGTGGGACTCGCTGAGCGCCGACGAGCAGGCGCTGTTCGCCCGCTACATGGAGGTGTACGCCGCCATGGTCACCTCGATCGACGACAGCTTCGGTCGCCTGCGCACCGCGTTGGACCAGATGGGGGAGCTCGATAACACGATCATTGTGTTCACCTCGGACAACGGCGCCTCACGAGAGGGCGAGGCCGAGGGGACGACGGCGTACTTCGTGCACCTGCTCGGGGCGACCGACACCGCCGCCGATCTGGCCCGCATCGACGAGATCGGCGGACCGAGGTCGATGCCGCACTACCCGCGCGGCTGGGCGGCGTGCGGCAACACGCCCTTTCGCCTATACAAGATCAACACCCATGCCGGCGGCCACCAGGTGCCGATGATCATGGCGGGGCCGGGCGTGGCGGCAGATGCGGCCGGGCGGGGCGTGGCGGCAGATGCGGCCGGGCCGGGGGAGTGGTGCGACCAGTACGTGCACGTCATCGACCTGTTGCCGACGCTGCTGGAGCTGACCGGCGTGAAGGCGCCCGATCACCGCAACGGGAAGCGGTTGCTGCCGATGCAGGGGCTGAGCTTCGCCCCGGTGCTCGCCGACGCGGCAGCACCCTCGGTGCGCACCGAGCAGTACTACGAGATGCTCGGCCACCGGGGGTACTACCGCGACGGCTGGGAGGTGGTCACGCTGCACTACCCGCTCACCGAGTTCTCCGACGAGGAGTGGGAGCTGTACGACCTGACCAGCGACCCGACCGAGTCTCACAACCTGGCCGGTGCCCATCCCGACCTGGTCGCCGAGCTGTCGGAGGCCTGGGACACGGCGGCCCGGGACAACCAGGTGTACCCCCTCGACGAGGGCAGCGGGCTGAAATACCTTCAACGACCCCCGTGGAATGAGGTGTACGAGCGGCCGGTCACGCTGCTGGCGGGCACACCCACGCTCGAGCGGTGGCGTTCGTTGCAGCTGATGATGATCCGCAGCTTCACCGTCACCGCCCGGGTGCGGATCGACGCAGAGGACGAGGGGATCATCGTGGCCCATGGCGACCAGGGCGGCGGCTACGTGATGTGGCTGGACGCCGCCGGGGTGCACCTGGGCTACAACGATGGTCGCGGCACGCTGGCCACGATCGACGGACCACGGCCGGCGGCGGGCGAGCACACCATCGTCGCCGACTTCGATGCGCCCGGGGGCAACGTGTGGAACAACACCCTGGCGCTCGACGGCGTCGAGGTCGGCTCGGCCCAGGGGTGGACCTGCCTGTTCCCGATGGCGCCCTTTGAAGGCATCGACGTGGGCCTCGACCGGCGTTCGCCCGTGCACTGGGGGCTCTACGAGGCTCACGGCGCCTACCCGTTCACCGGCAGGATCGACGGTGTCGACTACCGGCCGGGCCCTGCCCCCGCCGACTCGCCCAACTCGCTGATCGAGGTGCTGCGCCAGATGGGGTCCAAGTTCGAGTAGCCCAACTGCGGGCGTCCAAGCGTGCTGTCCTACCATCGACCCATGGCCGAAGTGTCCACCTCAAAACGAGAAGAGAAGAAGCAGGCCACCCACCGGGCGATCACCGACGCCGCCTGGGACCTGTTCGCCCGCAACGGCTACGACGACACGACCGTCGACGACATCGCCGCCGCCGCCGACGTGTCGCAACGCACCTTCTTTCGCTACTTCGATTCAAAGGAGGCGGTGCTCTTCGGCGCCTGGCGCGACGAGTTCGACGAGCTGGCCCGGCGCATGCGGGAACGCCCGGCCGACGAATCGCCGATGGCCGCCATGCTCGGTGCTCTGATCAGCCTGGCCGGGTATTACAAGCGTCAGCGGGCCCTGCGGATCGAGCGGGCCCGCCTGGTGGCGACCTCGCCCAACGTGGGCCGCTACCAGCAGGTGACGATCTCGCCGGCTTTTCAGGCGATGTTGACCGATGCCCTCGCCGACCGCCTCGGCGTCGATCCGGCCGACGACATACGCCCGGCCCTGTACGCCGCGGTGGGCATGGCGGTCACCCGCACCGCCACCGACCGCTGGTTGGAGGATCCCGATCGGATCGACCTGGCCGAACTGGTGCGCGCCGGGTTTGCGGCGCTGCCCGGCCCAACCAGCTGACCGCACCACAGCGTCCAGCGAAACGCACCGCCGGCAGGTGGGCCGTCATCCAGAACGGCGTCGGGCGACGAACGAACATCATGATGAAGCAGCTGATCGACCGCGCCGAAACCGGGCGGTTGCCCGCCCAGGCGGTGCGGCTGGGCATCCGGGCCCGCATCGGCCGGCGGGTGGCCGTGCTGAAGGAGGGGACGATTGAGGAGTTCTCCCAGCGACAGCGGGCGTTGATCGCCGAGCGGGCCGACGGCCCGATCACCACCCACACTGCGGAGGCCAACGAGCAGCACTATGAGGTGCCCACCGAGTACTTCCGGGCCGTGCTGGGCCCACGGCTGAAGTACTCCTCGGCCTACTGGCCCGATGGCGTCGAGTCGTTGGCCGATGCCGAGGAGGCGATGCTGGCGCTCACGTGCGAGCGGGCGCAGTTGGCCGACGGCCAGCGGATCCTCGAGCTGGGCTGCGGGTGGGGATCGCTCACCTTGTGGATGGCCGAGCGCTACCCGTGCGCCGAGATCGTGGCCGTGTCCAACTCGGCCACCCAGCGGGACCACATCGTCGCCGAGGCGCAGCAGCGGTACTTGAACAACGTCACCGTGCACACTGCCGACGTGGCCGACTTCGAACCCGACGGGCGCTTCGACCGGGTGGTGTCGGTCGAGATGTTCGAACACGTCAACAACCATCGGGCGCTGATGGAACGCATCGCCCGTTGGTTGGCGCCGGACGGCCTGGCGTTCGTGCACATCTTCAGCAACCGCTGTGGATCGTGGCCCTTCGAGGCCACGTCCGAACAGGATTGGATGGGCCGGTTCTTCTTCTCGGGTGGGGTGATGCCGGCCGATGACCTGTTGTTGCATGAGCAGCGCCACCTGGTGGCGCTTGATCACTGGCGCCTCGACGGCACCCACTACGCCAAAACGCTGGCCGCCTGGCGGGAGACCCACGAGGCCAAACGCTCCGAGATCATCGAGATGTTCTCGGCGCCGGAGGCCTACGGCGGATCCTCCTCAGCGGACGATGCCGAGCGCTGGTACTGGCGCTGGTGGTTGTTCCACCTGGCCTGCGAGGAACTGTTCGCCTTTCGGGGTGGCTCGGAGTTTTGGGTGTCGCACTACCTGTTTGCGCCCCGTGACCTCGGTCGGCCCGAGCCCGCCTCGGGCTGAGTTCGACCGGCTGGCAAGCGCCGCCCACGAGGCGCTGTGGCGTTCACGGCCGAGCGGACGCGAACGACCCCCGGCCACTCAGCGGCGCCGGGGGTCGTGTCTCGTGGTGGTGCGAGGCTCCGCTGGAGCTCACCGCGCCCGAAGGGCCGTCAACGCACTCAGACTGGCCGAACGTTGAGGGCCTCGGGGCCCTTGCGGCCGGGGCCGATCTCGAAGTCGACGACCTGACCCTCTTCGAGGGACTTGTAGCCCGCGACGTCGATGTTGGAGTAGTGGACGAACACGTCTTCGCCGTCTTCGCGGGAGATGAAGCCATATCCCTTGTCGGCGTTGAAGAACTTGACGGTGCCTTGGGGCATTCGTTTGCCTTTCTTTCTGCGTTGAACCGTCCGCTCAGCGGGCGGGTATTGGATGATGCGAGCGGCCGTTGTGGACATCTGAACGATGCCGGGATTCACCATACCCGCCTGACACGCGGTCGTGTGTCACACCTGGCGCATCTCGACATGCCACGATGTGGCTCGTCGCTGGCGCACGATCCCGCCGGTGCGCGCGCAACGATCGGAGGACTCATGGAGAAGCTGGTCTACCTGGGCTGGGACGCCAGCGGAGGCGATGGGGATGCGCTGCGCGACCGTCTGCTCGGCGAGCTGGCGCCTGCGTTGTCCGCCGGCGGCGCCGTCGCCGTGCAGGTGTCGGTCGCCGACGGTGCGGTCGGCGGAGAGGGTGTGTTTGCCTTCTCCTCAGAGGGGAGCCCCAAGGACGCCGTCGTGTCGTTCTGGTTGGAGGCGTCGGCCGATCGCGCCTGGGCCGAGGCGCTGCTGGCCGAGGCCTTCGCCACGATGCACGGCTACCTGGTGTGCGAGTCCCGACCGATCGTCGCCCCTGGTCCGGTCCAGCCCGGCGACCGCAGCGCTGGCGCCAGCCAGATCACCTGCATCGCCGCTCGCGACGACCTCACCCACGCCGAGTTCGTCGCCCGCTGGCAGGGCGAGTTCTGCGCTGCGGCCATCGAGTGCCAGGACACCATGGCCTACGTCCGCAACGAGGTGGTTCGCCCGCTCACCGATGACGCCCCCGACTGGTGGGCGATCGTCGAGGAGACCTTTCCCCTGGCGGCGCTGACCGATCCGGAGGTGTTCTACGACGCCGTCGGCGACCCCGAGCGGCTGGCCGCCAACCAGGCCCGGCTGTTCGAGGCGGTCGGCGAGCTGATCGATTTGTCCCGCGTCGACGCCCGCTTCTATTCCGAGTACCGCTTCGACACCGATAACCGTCGGGTTCCTCGCTGAACTCGACGTACCGCTTCGACATCGACGACCGTCGGGTTCCTCGCTGAACTCGACGATGCCCTGCCGTCGCGCACCGGACGACGCCCCGGCTGCCCGGATCGAGCCGGTGTGCAACGATCGGTGATGGTGCTGGTGCTTACCCAGCGGAGGCGGTGGTGGCCTCGTGGACGATGCGAGCACGGATGAACTCGCCCAGCGACTTGGCCTGGGTGTCCTGGCGGGAGTTTTGGGCGACCCCCCGGCCGAGCAGCCCGACGATGACGAAGTTGAGCGCCCGCAGGTTGTCGAGGCGGTAGCGGTGCACGACCAGGCCGTCGGTCTCGGCCGGTGCGAGTTGGCGCAGCCGGTCGGTGGTCAGCCAGGCCTGCAGCCAGTGCCAGGCCTCGTCACTGCGGGCGAAGACCCCGACGTTGGCCGACCCGCCCTTGTCGCCGGAGCGGGCGCCGATCAGCGACGCCAGGCCGTCGGGCACGTTGGGGAGGGCCGGATCCGCCGGATCGTCGGCGGTGAGATCGTCTGCGGTGAGGTCGGTGACGTGATCGACGGTGACGCCGCTCGGGCCGACGGAAGCGTGGGCGTCCATCGCGTCGATGTCGTCCCCGTCGATGTGCTGATCGAGCGCTGCCTGGTCCTCGGGGTCGACCGCCCCGGGCATGGGCACGTCCCAGCTGCGGTCGCCCAGGGTCACCCGCTGGGTGATGAGCGATGCGGGGATCAACGCCGGCCAGTAGACGCCGTAGGCGGAGGCCGAACCCGGCGGGGTGGAGGCGTAGAAGCCGGGGATCGAGGACAACGCCAGCTCGGTGGCCGCTCCGGAGAACGCCCGCCCCGCCCGCTTTTCGTCGTCGTCCCACACGGTGACGCGCAGCCAGGCGGTGGCGGCCTCGTTGCCGGTGGCGTCGGGTGAGTCGGTCCGCACCAGCCGGGTTTCGGTCTCGTCGAAGGCGTCCCGTCCGCCGGCGACGGTGGCCCACAGCTGGTTGGTCACCACCTCGGCCTTGGCCTCGATGTCCAGGCCGCACAGGCCGACCGCCATCGAGTTGCGCCAGCCGCCTGCGTAGTTGATCGCCACCTTGGTCGTCGGCGGAGCGGGCAGCCCGACCGTGCCCGAGATACGCACCCGATCGGCACCCTCCTCGGTCACCGTCGTCGTGTCGAAGCGGCTCATCACGTCGGGGTTGGCGTAGGTGGGTTCGCCGATCTCGTACAGCAGCTGGCTGGTGACCGTGCCGACGGTGACGCCACCTGCGGTGCCGTCGTGCTTGGAGATCACCGACGAGCCGTCGGCTGCGATCTCGGCCCAGGGGAAGCCGGGCAGGCGGCCCTCGGCCAGGCCGGGCAGCTCGGTGAAGAAGCTGTAGTTGCCGCCGGTGGCCTGGGCGCCGCATTCGATGACGTGCCCGGCGGCCACCGCGCCGGCCAGGGCGTCCCAATCGTCGCGGGCCCATCCGTGGTGCCAGGCGGCGGGGCCCATGACGACGGCGGCGTCGGTCACCCGACCGGTCACCACGACGTCGGCGCCGGCCTCGAGGGCCTCGACGATGCCCCAACAACCCAGGTAGGCGTTGGCGGTGACGACGCGGTCGACTACGTCGCCGAGGGGTTCGCCGGTGTCGATGTTGGACAGCGAATGCCCGGCGGCGGTCAGCACCTCGAGGCGGTCGATCAGGTCGTCGCCGTCGACGATGGCCACCGACACCTCACGGCCCGCCGCCCGGGCCACCTTTCGCACCGCTTCGGCGCAGCCGTGGGGGTCGAGTCCGCCGGCGTTGGACACCACCTTGATGCCACGATCGAGGCAGGTGGTGAGCACCTGGCTCATCTGGTACACGAACGTGCGGGCGTAGCCGCCGTCGGCGCGTCGTTGCTTGGTGCGGCTGAGCACGTACATCGTCAGCTCGGCCAGCCAGTCGCCGGTGAGCACATCGATCGGGCCGCCCTCGACCATTTCGAGGGCGCCGTCGAGGCGGTCGCCGTAGAAGCCGGAGCAGTTGGCAATACGAATTGGCCCCGAGGGCGTACGAACGGTCTGGCCTGGCGATGGGGTCATCACCCGATCATCTCAGATTCACCCGGTGGTCGGCCTACCCGTTCCCACCAGCGCGGTCGCCCGGCCCGTCACACCCGGTGGCGCTCGTTCAGTCCTTCTGGAGGCTCGTGTCGCTGAACAGGTACTTCTTCAGTTGCTCGTCGAAGATCGGGTCGCGGCGGCGGATCCACTCGAGCACCATGGCGGCGTGCTCCTTTTCCTCGTCGCGGTTGTGGACGAGCAGGCCCTTGAGCTCGTCGTCGGTGGTCACCTGAATCCGCTGGTTGTACCAGTCGACCGCCTCGAGCTCCTCCATCAGCGACTCGATCGCCCGGTGCATGTCCCGGGTCTCGGCGGTGAGTTCCTCGTACGGCTCGTGGTAGCTCTCGCTGCTCATGGTTCCAACGGTAACCTCGCCTCGACAAGTTCTCGAACCCGTCCGCCGGTGCCACCGCCGGGGGCCACCAAACGACGAGGTTGCCGTGTCCGAAACGATCACCGACCGGGAGACCGGCGCTTCACGACCCCACGCGGTCGAACCGTCCGACGACCGCGGTGCGGGTCTGGGTTACCGCCCCTTCGACGCCGATAACCACTACTACGAGGCGATCGACGCGTTCACCCGCCACCTCGATCCCCGGCTGGGGTCCCGGGTGTTTCAGTGGGCGACGATCGACGGTCGCCAGTACCCGGTCATCGGCGGTCAGGTGTTTGGCGGCGTCACCAACGCCACGTTCGACCCGGTGTCCAAGCCGGGCGTGCTCGCCGACTACTTCCGGGGTAATCCCAACGACGACGACCCCGTGGCCCTGCTGCGCGACCACGAGCCGATCAGGGCCGAGTACCGCAACAGCGACGCTCGGCTGGCGACGATGGACGCCCATGGGTTGGCAGCGGTGTGGATGTTCCCCACGCTGGGCATGCTCTACGAGGAGGCGCTGAAGCACGACCCCGAGGCGGTCACGATCATGTTTCGGGCCTTCAACCGGTGGCTGGTGGAGGACTGGGGTTTCGCCCGCGAGAACCGGATCTACGCCGCGCCTTACCTCACCCTCGCCGATGTCGACTGGGCGTGCGAGGAGCTGGACTGGGCGCTGGCCCAGGGGGCGCGCAGCATCGTGATGCGGGCGGCCGCACCGACGACGGCATCGGGCCAGGTGGCACCCGGGCATCCATCCAACGATCGCTTCTGGGCGCGGGTGGCCGAGGCGGGTGTCACCTGTGTGGTCCACGCCGGTGACGCCGGGTACAGCTCGCACGGCTACGCCAACGACGGGTTTACGACCGACTTCGCCGGCGTGCCTCAGCCGATCCGCATGCTGCAGCTCGAGCGTCCGATCGAGGACTTTCTGTCGTCGTTGGTGTGCGACCACCTTTTTGTGCGTCATCCCAACCTGCGCATCGCCTCGGTCGAGAATGGCTCGAAGTTTCTCGGAGGTCTGTTCGACAAGCTTCGGATCACCGCCAGGAAGATGGAGGGGTGGTGGGCCGAGGACCCGGTGGAGACGTTCCGTCGCCACATCTGGATCAACCCGTTCTGGGAGGACGACGTCGACGATGTGATTGAGCTGATGGGGGCCGACCGGGTGATCTTCGGTTCGGACTGGCCCCACATCGAGGCGCTGCCCCGACCGCTGGACTACCTGGCCGACGTGGCCCACCTCGACGAGGTCACCCGCCGCAAGGTGCTGCTCGACAACGTGACCGAACTGAACACCCCGTGACCGAACTGAACACCCCGTGACCGGGTTGAACTGTCAGTGATCGAGTTCATCCACCAGTGGCCGAGCTGAACGCCCAGTGACCGTGCTGAACATCCAGTGAGCGAGTTGACGTCGTCGTGAGCGAGCTGGGCGCATGCGGGTAGGTCGGTGGGGGCGCCGTGGAGCGCCCTCCAAGCGCGGAAGCGTTGTCGATCGGCGGGCGCTGCCGGCGTTGGCGCTCGGCGCGGTTGCGCTGTTGGCGCTCGGCGTCATCGTCGTGACGAGCTCCACCGGTGTGGCCACGACACCCGGGGTGATCGACGGAGGCCCCAGGCTGATCGCCGACAGCTTTCGCGCCCCCGGGGTGCTCAATCCGGGCGGCGCCTTCCAATGGGCGACCGAGCAGGGCAGCTGGTCGCTAAGCGGCACCGCCCTGGTGGCCGATGAGGCACCGGCCCAACTTGTTTCACAACGGGAGCTGCCTCCCAGCTACCGCCTCGCTGTCATCTGGGAGGAGGATGCCGAGGGCGGCCGGGTCGACCTGCAGTGGGACGAGGGCGAAGCCTGGATGTTTCGCCTCACCGCTGAGGGATACGAATTTGTTCATGCGGTCGACGGCCGCGAGTCGGTGATCGCCAGCGGGGCCCTTTCGGCAACCTCTGGGGCCGGTCCCGCGGTGCTGCTGACCCGAACGTCGCGTTCGGTTTCGGTCGAGTTGACCGGGGCCAACCTCGGGGATCGGCGTCGGGTGGCATCGGTCGATCACCTCGAGGCGCCGACGACCACTGCCTTTTCGATCGGCTCCGACCGGGCAGGGGTTCGTTTTGCCCGCATCGAGCTGGAGCTGGCCTCGTGAGGTGGCCCTGGGCGCCCGGAAAGGTCCTCGGTGTGGTGACCTTGGCGTGCTTCCTCGCCGTCGCCGTGCTGGCCCGCGTCGACGCTGCTCGGGATCCCGAACGGGAGTGGAAGCCGTCGCTGGCCGAGCTGCCCAACCCGTCGGCGGTGCGCCTGCCCAAGCTGGTCACCTCGGCGGTTCCGGTCGAGCCGGTCGGCGATTCGCTCCGCATCGAGTTTGGGGCCGGGCTGTCCCAGCCGGGCGACGCGGCGACGGTGACGCTGCCCGAGGTTCCCTCCCAGCTGATGATCGTGCTCACCGGATCCGAAGCGGAGGGCCGCATGGCACGGAATGCGGCCACGGGCGACTACTCCCTGTCGACGTTCGACGCCGCTGGGCGCCTGGCCACGATCGAGCGGTATCCAAGTCGTGCGCCGACGGGTGAGGTGGCCATTTCGCTGGTGCAGGTCGACGACGTGCTCGCGGTGTGGGTGGGGTCCGAGCGCATCGGGGCGCTCGCTTTGGGCTCGGTGAGCTCGTCAACGCTCACGCCCGCCGATGGGCTGGGCGATGTTCGGGCACGGTTGGGTCGGGTGCGATGACGAGCGCGGGACCCGACGCCGAGGATCGCCCGACGCCGGCCTGGCGCCTGCTGCGCGGTCGGATCGGCCGGCGGATGCCGACCGATCCGCAGGTGGCGGCCATCGTGCGGGTGGCCGGTCTGGCCTACGTGTTGTTGGCGGCGATCAACGTCGCCCGCGCGACCACCTATCTGCCGGCCGGTCGGTTGCCGTACTTCTCGGATTCGCTGGTCTTTCTGCGCACCGGGGCGAGTGCGCCGTGGTCCCTCGACCTGTGGGCCGGCACGTACCCGTTTGGATACCCGCTGGCCATCCGCATCCTGGGTGAGGGCGTGTGGTTGCACGTCGGCCAGGCGGCGTTGGCGGCTGCGGCCTGGCTGTGGCTGGCGCGGGAGGCGGCGGCCTCAACGCAGCGGCCGGGCCTGAAGCTGGTGGCCTTTGGCTGGATCCTCGGCATCAGCCTGGCACCGGAGGTGGCGGGGCAGCACCAGTTGGTGATGACGGAATCGCTGTCGTTCAGCGCCTTGGTGGGCCTGGTGGCGCTGGCGCTGCGCTGGCGTCGCACCGGCGACGTCAACCTGCTGTGGTGGTCGGTGCCGCTGGTGATCATGTGGGTGGAGCTGAGAAAGTCCAACGTCGTCGTGTTGGCCGCGCTCGTTGGGGTCGCCGCGCTGTGGTGGCTGTTCAGTCGCCGCCGTCAGGCGCTGGCGGTGGGCGCGGTGGCGCTGCTGGTGATCGTCGGTTCGTCCTGGTTGGGTTCACGAACCAACCAGAGCAGCCAGACGATCACCAAGTGGGTGCTCGACGTGGGCATTCCCGACCCGGATGCCCGTGAGTTTCTGGCCGAGCGGGGTATGCCGACCAGCGAGGCGGTGCTCGACCTGGGCGGCATGGCCTATTCGGCGTCGGATCGTCTGGCGGTCGACCCACGGCTGAAGGATTTTCGGGCGTGGATGGCCACCGAGGCGTCCGGCGCCTATGCGGCCTGGCTGTTGTCGCACCCTTCGGAGCTGGTCGTACAGTCCGGTCGGGCGTTGTCCCAGTCCTTCAGCGACATCGACATCGTCGAGGCCCACCAGAAGGATCTGTCCCTCGCCGTGCTCGGCCTGCCGGGCGCCGGTCCGCTCGTCCTGCCCGCAGGGATACGCGTCGGTGGCCTGGTGTGGCTGCGGCCCCACTGCTGGCTGGTCGGTTGGGTGGGCATCACGATCGTGGCGGCCACGGTGGCGCTGGCCCGCCGTCCCGACGGATGGCGTGACGGTCGTTGGCAGATCGGTTGGTTCCTGCTGGCCACAGCGCCCCTTCACGGCGCGGTGAGCTTCTACGGGGACATCGTGGCCCAGAGCCGTCACGGTCTGGGTGCGGCCGTGCAGCTGCGCGTGGCGCTCATCCTGGTGGGGGTGTGGGCCTGTGAGGAGCTGTTGGCCGGCCGTGACGCGTCGAGGACCGGTGGTGGCCGGTCAGCCGTCGCCGGTGACGAGGACGCTTCCGAAACCGCCCTGACCGCCCGAGCCGGCGAAGACTCCGGCCCGGCGGAGATCGGCTAGCTCGGGATGGGCCCACGAGCCCAGGATGTGGTCGTCGACCGCGACGATCACCTGGTCGCCGACCCGTTGGATGTGCAGTGCGTCGCCGGGGTTCACCCCGGCCGGACCGTACAACCCCAGTTGTTGGGGCTGCCCGTCGGTCACCCGGTTGACGACGATGGCGGCGTTGCTCGTCGCCAGGCGCACCTCCCAGTAGTTGTCGGCGTCGGCCACCGCCCAGGTGATGCCCATGTTGTCGGCCGGGCTGGCGACCCGGGCGAACAGGTCCCAACGAGCCCCCAACGACGGCGGTGGCACCATCACCGCCACCGCAGCGGTCTCCGACCCGGGCGCGGCGGTGGCCACCCGATCGGCGCCGTCGTCGCCGAGGGTCCAGTCGCCGGCGAGCGTCGTCCACTCGAGGTCACCCCCGTCGATGCGGTCCCGGTCGAAGCGGTCGACCAGCGCCGGCTCGCCCGGCGGGTCGAGCCTGGCGATCACCGCCTGGGGCGACTCGATCGCCTCGACCGGTGCGGCACCCTGGTCCTGTGCGTCCGGGGCGAACCATGTGTCCGGAGCGATGCTGACATCGTCACCGGCCGTGGCGTTGGTGATCACCAAGGCGGCCACGATCAGGGCGGTCACCGCCACCATCGCGATCATGGCCAGGCGCTCGGTTCGGCCCTGATCGGGCCGAAACCCCAACGCTCCCATGGGCGGCGAAGCTACCAGGGCCGGTTGGTCCCACGGCGGTGGGCGGCGACGCCGACGGCGACGCCACCGGCGCTGGCAGGGCCGGGGTGAGCCGCCGGGTGCGCAGCGCCTCGCCGCTGGGCGACGGGGCGTCGCTGGGCGCCGGTGCGGTCCTCAACGGGCTGCTCGCCTATGGCTTCCTGCTGGTCGGCAACCGGGCCTACGGCGCCGGGTTTGCCCCGGTCTCCTCGGTGTGGAGCGTCTGGGCGGTCACTGCGGCAGCGGTCACCGTGCCGGTCCACCACGCGGTGCTGCGCCGCGCCGTCGGCACGGGCCGAGGCACCGGTCTGGGTCGGTTGCTCGCCCCCGCCGCGGCCATCGGGGTCGTCGTCGCCGTCATCGGGTACTCGGTGCGAACCCAGCTGTTCTCGGTGGGCTCGGTGGTGCCGCCGCTGGTGTGCGGGGCACTGGTTCCGGCGGCCACCCTGCTCGGCTGGTGGCGCGGCCGCGCCTCGGCGGCGGGCCGATACTCCCAGGTGGGGACCAACCTGGCGCTGGAGGGAGCGGCCCGGCTGATCGTCGCGCTCGTGTTGATCGGCGCCGGGGCCCCGGCGGTGGCGCTGACGGTGGCCATCCTCGCCGGATACCTGCCGACCGTGCTCACCCTCGCCGTCGGCGGGCGCGCCGGGCTGGATTCGAGCCCGGTCGGGTCGAGGCCGGGAAGCGGCGGCGACGTCGCCTTCTCCGCCGGGGTGGCCGCTGTCGCCCTCGCCGTCCAGCTCGCCCAGGCGGTGCCGGTGTTGGCCTCGTCGGCCCGGTCCGATCGGGCCGACGTCGTCGGGCTGTTCAACCTGATCGCCATCGGGCGCATCCCGCTGCTCGTCGGCGGCGCCATGCTGTTTCGGCTCACCCACTGGTTGGCCGAGGCGGACTTGGACGGCCGCGGCGCCCGGGTGAACCGCATCCTGGGGTGGTCGGCGCTCCCGGTGACCGCGCTGGGCGCAGCGCTCGGGGCCGTGCTGGCGCCGCCGCTGTTGCCGGTGCTGTTTGGCGACTCGTCCCAGACCACACCTGCGCTCGGGGGCCTGATCGGCGCCGCCTCCGCAGCGGCGCTGATGGCCACCGCCGGCGCGGTCCTGGTCGCCGTGCAGGGTCGGGGATGGCCGCTGGTTGGCTGGGCGGGTGGTGCGGTGGCCGTCGGCGTGGTGGCGGCGCTGGGGATACCGGCGGAGGTGGCCGTGCGCGGGGCGTCCGGCTACCTGGTGGTCACGGCCGTCCTGCTGCTGGGAACGATCACCTCGGCGGCCCGGCCGGCGTTGGGCCCCACGGCAGGCTCCGACCGAGCAGCTCCTCCAGCGGGGCCTGGAGCGGCCGGTAGTACTCGCCGAGGGCGTCCCTGACCGACTGGGGGACCGGGGTGTCGTCCAGGGAGGCGTTGACCGACCCGGCCGGGGCGGACGCCTCGGGCGACAGGCCCAGTGCCCGGCACAGCCGCGTCCCCTCGTCGGCGTCGGCGAGCAGTTCCTCGAGCACGACGACGTGCAGGCGGTGGCCGAAGGCCACCATCCATGGTTGGAGCAGCTCGGCGAAGCGCCCGCGCTGGAGATACCTGCGGGGCCGCACCGTGCCGGCGTCATCGGTGGCGTCATCGGTGGCGTCATCGGTGGCGTCGACGGCCCGCTCGGGATCGAGGGCGACCGCGACGTCGCGGTGCTCCAGGCCGTTGGCCACCGAGAACCGCCAGTTGGAGATCGCCCGCTCCACCGGGTCGCGCAGCACGACGACCACCCGAACGTCGCTCAGGTGCCGTTCGATCCTGGCGATCGTCTCGGGTCGTTCCAGGTACGACGTCGACTTCTCGAGCACCCACTGCGGCGCCGGTAGGCCGGTCCGGTCATTGCCGTCGGGTTCGGCCGGGGAGCATCGGCGCCACCAGGTGCCGGCGTCGGCGTTTGGGTCGAGGAACACCTTGGGTTCGGGACGGCGGGGCCGGGCCAGGCTCACCCGGGGGTGGGAGTCGAGGTAGCTGGCCAACCAGGTGGAGCCGCATCGCTGACCGCCGGGGATGATCAGGGGCCTGGGTGCATCGGCGCCCACTAGACCGCGCCCGGGCGGTGCGGCGGAGACGGACGGGTCGTCACGTTCGCCCGAGCGTTCGGCTGATCGCGTAGGTCGGGGCGCTCGACACCTGCTGGAGCACCCGCACCGTGTACTCGCCGATCATCGAGACGATCAGCACGGTCATGCCGTTGGTGAACGCCATGGCGACCATCATCGACGCCCAACCGGGCACGTTGGTGCCCGAGATCAGCTTGTGCAGGATCACCCCGGTGCCCAGCGCGAAGGCGACAAACGACGTGAACAGGCCGGCCATGGACGCCAGTCGGAGCGGAGCCGGCGAATAGCTGAACAGGATGCGCATCACCAGGCTGAGGATGCGTCCGATCGTGTAGTTGGATCCGCCCACCGAGCGCGCCCGGTGCTCCACGGTGACGTTGGAGCGCCGTCGCGAGGCGAGCAGGGCCTGGCCGGTGATGTAGGGGAACGAGGTCTGGGCGACGGAGATGCGGTCGACGACGGCGGCGGTCATGATGCGGAAGTTGGAGACCACCAGGTCGTCGGGTTGGCCGAACACCCGCCGGTTGACCTGCCCGATCATCGCCGAGCCGACGCGGCGGAGCCCGCTGGCCTTCTTCGAGTCGAAGCGCCCAAACACGACGTCGTCGTCGCGTTCGACGATGGCGGCGATCAGCCGCAGCGTCTCGCCGGGCGGGTTCTGGCCGTCGTCGTCCATCGTGATCAGGTAGTCGCCGGTCGCCTCGCGCAGCCCGGCCAGGTTGGCGTTGTGCTGGCCGTAGTTGCGCAGCAGGTCCACCGCCACCACGTTGGGGTGGGCCTCGGCCAGCCCGGCGATCACGTCCCAGCTGCGATCGACCGATCCGTCGTTGACGCAGATCACCTCGAGTTGCAGCCCGGCGCCGGCGAACGTGTCGAGCAGCCCCTCGACGACGCCGCCGACCAGCTCCTCGCTGTTGAACACCGGGATCACCACCGAGTACGTGAACTCGACGGCCTGGCGTGGCAGCTCCACCGCAGCGTCGGTCACACCTCCTCCAGCGCCCGGGTGAGCGAGTCGAGCACCCGGTCGGCCTGGGCGGGGGCCAGCCGGTTGTGGAACGGCAGGCGCAGCAGCTGGTCGGCGACGCGGTCGGTGACCGGGCAGTGGGCCGTGCGGTCGGCCAGGCGGCGCCCGGCCGGGCTGGAGTGCAGCGGCTGGTAGTGGAAGGTGGCGCCGATGCCGTCGGCGTGGAGGCGGGCGAGCACCCGGTTGCGTCGATGCTCCCCGTCGATCAGCAGGTGGAACATGTGCCAGGCCGAGGTGTCGCCTTCGGGCACGACGGGCAGGGTGATGCCCAGGCGGTCGGCCACCGTCGACAGGGCGTCTCGGTAGCGGTGCCAGAGCGCCGAGCGCCGGCCGAGGATCTCGTCGCGGGCTTCGAGCTGGCCGGTGAGGTAGGCGGCCAGCACGTCGCTGAGCCCGAACGACGACCCGGTGAGCTGCCAGGTGTACTTGTCGACCTGGCCCCGGTCGAAGCGGCGCCGATCGGTGCCCTTGTGCAACAGGATCTCTGCCCGGTCGACGTCGGCGGGCCGGTTGATCACCAGAGCGCCCCCCTCGCCGCAGATGAAGTTTTTGGTCTCGTGGAAGCTCAGCGTCGACATGGCGCCGGTGGTGCCCAGGGGGCGACCGTTGTGGGTGCCGAACAGGCCGTGGGCGTTGTCCTCGATCACGGTTGCGCCCACGGTCGACGCCGCGTCGCACACCGCCTCGATCGAGGCGGCCCGCCCGGCGTAGTGCACGGGCACCACCGCCTTCACCCGCTCGTCGATCTGGTCGGCGAGATGGACTGGGTCCATGCCGAGCGTGTCAGGATCGACGTCGATGAAGCGCAGGGCCGCACCGTTGCGGGCGAAGGCGGAGGCGGTGGTGGGGAAGGTGAAGCTGGGGACGGCGACGACGTCGCCGGGGCCGAGGTCGAGCGTGGCGGCGGCCAGCTCGAGCGCCGCGGTGCACGACGTGGTCAACAACACGGTTGCCCCGTCGTGGGCGTCGGACAGGGCGGCCTCGGCCCGTCGGCTGAAGGGGCCGGCCGCTGCGGTCCATCCACCGTCCATCGCTTCGGCCACCAGCGCCAGCTCTCGGCCCATCAGCGAGGGCCGGTTGAACCTGATCGGTTCGCTCGCCGATGAACGGCGTTCGTCACTGGGCATCATCGGGGTGGAGACTACCGCCCGGCTTCGGCCGCCCGGCCTTTCGCCGGAGGTGCCTGGCGGCGTGCGAGCACGATGGCCAGCGCCACGCTGAAGGCGTACATCGTGACGGCGGCGACCAACAGGGGCACGCTGAGGTCGCCCAGGCCGGCGTCGACACGGCCGACCGACGCCCCGGCGAGCACGAACGCCGTCAACCCGGGGATGAGGCCCAGCGCCGTTCCCGCCAGAAACGCACGGCGGGGGATGCGCAGCCCTCCGGCCAGCAGGTTGACCGGATCGAAGGGCAACATCACCAGGCGCATCGACAGGACGGTGACGAACCCGGCGTGTTGGATCCGGCGGGTCCAGGGGCTCACGGTGGGACGGTTGAGGGTGGCCTCGGTGGGACCGATCGTGCGTGCGATCTCGTAGCTGATGGCGGCCGAGATCACCGCACCCAGCAGGGCGATCGGCATGCCCAGCCAGGCGCCGAAGAGCACCCCGGCGGCCACGGTGAGCAGCACGGCGGGGAACATCACCAGCGAGCGGGCGGCGTAGGCGGCGAGGTAGGCGGGCAGCGCCCACCAGGCGCCGCGGGCCACCTCGACCGCGTCGGAGAGCGCCTCGACCGTTCCCTTGCCGCTTCGCTGGATCGCCACCTGGGCGGCGACGATGAGCACCACCCAGGCGCCGAGCGCCACGAGGCGGTGTCGCATCCGTCGGCGGCGGGCCAGCGCCGGCGATCCGACGGTGGGAAGGGGCTCGATGCTCGAACGCCCCGGTTGCGGGCCGGGCCTGGTCCCCGGTGGCTGTTCGACGTCCCCGCTCGTGTTCACCGCGGGGCGTTCCGGGTGGCGATCACGTGAACGTCATCCCCGCCAGCCACCGGTCGAGGACGTCCCGGTCGCCAAAGATCTGAGCGCCGTGGTGCTCTGCGGTCTCGGCGCTTGCGCGTCCCAGGGTAAGCAGTTCCAGCGTGGCTGCGGACGCCTTGACCGCCACGTCGCCCTTGCCGTGGCCGTGGCTCGAGTCGTACCCGTGGGGCCCGAAGGTGATCATCCATTCGCCGTGGCCCGGGGCCAGCGAGTCGTCGGTGGCGTGCAGGTGCACGGTGCCGGCGCCGGCGAACGGCTCCTCGAGTTGGGTAAAGGTCGGGGAGGTGCGCCGGATCTCGAGCAGTTCGTCCAGGCCGTCGACGGCGACCGTGGGGTCGATGGCCGTTTCCGTCCCGACCGCCAGGTGGGCGTCGACCGCGTGGATCACGGTCTCGTGGGCCATCCGGCGGGCCCAGAAGGTGGCGTGTTGATCGTCTCCCCAGGACCACATCGGCGTGTCGGGTGTGGTGTCGTCGAACACGGCCAGGAGCTGCTCGGCCCCGCTGCGGTACCAGGCGATCCACGCCGACGGCTCGCCGTCGTCGGCGGGGCACCCGAAGTCGACGAGGTCCCGGGCTGGAACCTCGGGCGCCCGCTGGGCGACCAGGGCTGCGACGTACCGGTGCACCCGGCCGGTGTGGCGCACCAGCTTGCCCAGGTCCCACCCGGGACAGCTGGGCACCGGGGTGTCGAGCGGCGCCGATTCGGCGGCGACCGCCAGCCGCTCGGCCCAGTCGCGGACGGTGTCGAGCGCCGCCTGGTAGCCGAATGCGGGACGGCTGGCGTCGACCGACGTGGAGCTCTCGCTGTTCATGGCCACCAGTGTGACCCAGCCCGCCGTCCCGATGGAGGGTTCGGCCCGGCTCGGCGTGGCGACGTCGCTGATCGGGGATCTGGGTGCCCTGGCGGTCAGTGGTTGGTCATGCCGCCGTCGAGCACCATCACCTGGCCGGTCATGAACGACGAGGCGTCCGAGGCCAGAAACGCCGCCGCCGGCACCATCTCGTCGGGATCGGCCATGCGTTTGATCAGCTGGGCGTCCACCATCGCCTGCTGCACCTCGTCGGGGTTGTTGCGCACCATGTCGGTGGCCACCGTGCCCGGGGCGATGGCGTTGACGCGGATGTTGTCGCCGGCGAGCTCCATCGCCATCGAGCGGGTGAAGAACGCCATCGCCGACTTGGCGGCCAGGTACATCGACATCCAGCCGCCTCCGGTGTAGATGCCGGCGGTGACCATGTTGATGATCGCCGGGTGGGCGGATGCCCGCAGGTGGGGGAGCGCCTCCTGGACGAGGAACACCGGGCCCCGCAGGTTGGTCGAGAACGACTTCTCCCATGCCTCGGGCGTGATGTCACCCAGCGGTTGGGCCAGTGCGTTGGCGGCGTTGTTGACGACGATGTCGATGCCGCCAAACGCCTCGACGGCGGCCTCGACGACGACCGGGCCGTCCTCGAGGTGGCCCAGGTGAGCGGCCACGCCGACCGCCGAGCCCCCTGCGGCGTTGATCTCCTCGGCGGCGGCGCTGCAGGCGTCGCCCTTGCGGCTGGCGATCACCACGTTGGCGCCGAGCGCGGCAAATCCGCCTGCGATCGCCCGGCCGATGCCCCGGCTGCCGCCGGTGACGATGGCGGTGCGGCCGGTGAGATCGAATTGGTCGAGGAGGTCGCTGCGGTTCATGTCCCCATTGTGGACGCAGACGCCGCTCGTTCGCTCGGACGGTGCTGTCAGCTGCTGAGGGCCACGATCGCCGCGACCA
>JACDJB010001284.1_pt1 | contig 20809 bp, 17 predicted proteins | sample 7454121 | NCBI WGS metagenome assembly JACDJB01 (sample SAMN14253290, study PRJNA609438) | sludge metagenome | isolation source: sludge after 25d culture with pyrite | collected 2018-12-20
AAATTCTTATTGAAAACGGCGCCAGAATGGCACGCCCCGGCGAATTTACCCAACGTGCATTTTTGAACGGAAAAATGGACTTGTCGCAGGCGGAAGCGGTTGCAGACGTGATTGCCGCATCAAACAAGGCAGCGCATAAACTGGCGCTGAACCAAATGCGCGGAGGTTTCACCAAAGAGATTAACGCGTTGCGCGATCAGCTGCTGCACTTTACGGCAATGATTGAGTTAGAGTTAGATTTTTCTGAAGAAGATGTTGAGTTTGCCGATCGGGAAGCGCTGAAAGAGCTGGCTGAGACGGTGGAGCAGCTGCTGCGGAAACTGAAAGATTCGTTTCAGTTGGGAAATGCCATTAAAAATGGTATTCCGGTTGCCATTGTGGGAGAAACCAATGTGGGAAAATCAACGTTGCTCAACGCACTGCTCAACGAAGAAAAAGCCATTGTTTCCGACATACACGGAACCACGCGGGATGTGATTGAAGATGTTGTGAATATTCACGGAACCGCTTTCCGGTTTTTCGATACAGCCGGAATCCGCGAAACAAAAGACCACATCGAAACATTGGGAATTGAGCGAACTTATAACAAGCTGGAACAGGCTACGGTTGTTTTGCTGGTGGTTGATATGCACACCCCCTACCCTGTTGTGAAACAGCGGATTAATGAAATCAGAAAGCGAATTGGCGACGACCGGAAGCTGATTGTTGTAGCAAATAAAATCGATACCGGAGATGCAGAAACCATTAGGAAAATGGAAAAATTTAAGCTGAAAGCGAATGAAAACTTAGTTTTCATTGCCGCCAAAACAAAGCAAAATTTAGAGCAACTCATTGATTTGATGATCCATTCGGTGAATATGGAACAGGTTGATCAGGAAGATGTGATTGTTACCAATGTGCGCCACTACGAGATTCTAAAAAATGCACACCTGGCAATCCTGCGCGTTTTAACCGGATTAGAAAACGGAATTACCGGCGATTTTCTGGCTCAGGACATCCGTGAATGCCTGCACTACCTGTCTGAGATAACCGGGGAGATTACGACTCACGAAGTGTTGGGGCACATATTTAAAAACTTCTGTATCGGCAAATAAGTAATTGACATTCAATCTTATTTTAAAACAGATGAGTAAAAACACAATTTTAGTGAGTGGAGCCAATGGAAATCTGGGCGAGGGAGTGGTTCGGGAGTTTCTCGGGCTGAACTATCAGGTTGTCGGGTTGGTACGCAGGAAACCGCAGGAGCAGAAAACAGAGCGTGACGGGTATCTGATTTTGGAAGCAGACCTGCTGAATGAAGATGAAACCGCCCGGACTGTTGCAACGGCAATTGCCCAAACCGGAAAAATTGAAACCGCCGTTTTGACGGCAGGCGGTTTTGGCTCGGGCACAATTGCCACCACCTCCATTTCCGACATAGAGAAATTTTACAAACTCAACTTTGAAACCGCCTACAATATTGCCAGACCACTACTCCGGCACATGCAGGAAAACAGAAAAGGGAAAATCTTTTTTATCGGCTCCGGCGTGGGATTGGATGCCCGGAAGAGCAAAAAATCAGTTGCCTATTTTCTATCCAAATCGCTTTTATTTCAATTGGCAAATTTAATTAATGCCGAAATGGAAGAGACAGGCGTTCAGGCACATGTGGTTGTTCCCGGAACTATTGATACGCCTCAGAACCGGCAGTCGATGCCCAACGCAGATTTTGACAAATGGGCTAAACCGGCAGAAATTGCACAAGTTATCCGGCGCTATACGACACTCGAAAATTCACCTGAAAATACGGAGATTGTGATAGAAGACGAACTGAAAAAGCAGCGCTCCCCTACTCTCTAATAATCACCTGATCTTCAGTCATTGACCAGGCTGAAAAATAGCCTAAAGCGCCATTTGAAAAGTTGGAGATGGGATTTGCCGGAGTTGGCGAGCCGGGATGGAACGCCCCTAATTCGCGAAAAGTTTTCAGGTAGGTCCAGGCGCTTTTATCGATGGAAAACATCTGCATCTTAATTGTGTCGCCAACGTTCAGTTTTAAAGCTCTCAGCTTCACCTGAATGCTTTTTCCGTCAAGCTGAAAATCGTCAAAAAGGAACAGTTCAGAAAAGTTATTCAGCTCCTGTCCATTTTGAAAAATTTTCAAACGGTAGTAATTATCATAACCGGCAGGATCGGTAAAGTAGAACATGAGCCGATAACCGCTGTCAAAAAAGTGAGTTGCCGGCTGATATTGATAGGTTAACGAGTCGATTCTCACCGGACGGTGCAGCGTGGAAGCCGCCTGATACTCATTAACTCCGTCATTCACAGTGAGCTGATATACAGTTTCTCTTTCAAGCCTCAGATTTCTCAGCACATATTTTCCCTCTCCCTGCGGCAAGGCGCGTTGTGTTCTGTTTCGGCTGTCTTTCAGGGTAACTTCCACATTGTCAACACCAACGGGCTGACCGGCAGCAAAATAGCTGGCAGTTCGTGAAATTTTCACATCCAACCGGGAGTTGTTGTAGGAGAGATTTCCCTCAATAACAATTTGCGGATTTGCCTCATTCAGCTCCACTTCAATCACTTTTTCGCAGCCGCTGCCGGCAAGTAGAAGTGCAAAAAACATCAACAAATTGAAATTTCTCTTTAAAAATTGCAAGCTGCTATATTTTTGAAAACCGTTCATCATTCAATTGCTTAAAACTTAAACCTGTAGCTCACCGAAGGGATAGCCCTGAACAGAGAGACCTGCACCGCTTCGGTTTCCAGCGGCTTCTCCTCTTTTGGTCTGAAATCGATAAAATAGGCATTCTCGCGCGCATAGGCATTGTAGAGCGAAAAATTCCATCCCGACTCATATTTTACCGTTTTTTTTACCAACCAGGTCAGTCCGAGGTCGAGCCGGTGATAATTGGGCATTCTGTACCCGTTCCTTTCTGTGTAATAGCCGATTACCTTATCATCAATTTCATATTTGCCACTTGGGAAAGTTACCGCATTTCCGGTATAAAAAACCCATGTAGCCGATATTTTCAGCTTGTTTGTGATGTCATACATGCCCACGATTGAAACATCATGCGTGCAATCGTGTCGCGCAGGAAAAGGATTTCCGCTGTTAATTTCATCAAATTGGCGCATGGTTTTAGACCAGGTATAGTTGAGCCAGCCGTTCAGCCGTCCCTCGTTTTTCATCAGGGAAAACTCGGCGCCATAAGCCCATCCCCTGCCAAAAACTAACTCGGTTTCAACTGTGGAATTAAAAAACAGGTCTGCTCCGTTTTTATATTCAATCTGATTTTTAAAATTCTTATAGTAAACTTCCACGGAAGATTCAAAAGCGTTCTCTTTGAAGTTCCTGAAATAACCCATTGAAAACTGATCGGCAATTTGCGGTTTCACGTTGTTACTACTTGGCAACCAGATATCTACCGGTGTTGATGTGGTGGAATTGGAAAGCAGGTGTAAAAACTGAAACATCCGGTTGTAGGATGCCTTCAGTGCATTCTGCCTGTTAAATGTGTAGTTTAGCGCAATGCGCGGTTCAATGCCTCCCTGTGTTTTAAAAAACTCAAAATTTCCCGGACGGTAAGTGCGTGTAATCTCACCGTCTTCATTAAATTCATAAAACTCACCCTTCCCTACATTACTGAAAAATGTTACACGAAGACCATAGTTTGCAGATAAACTACTGCCTATTCGCCTGCTGTTTGAAAGATAAGCAGCCCACTCTATCGCTTTTCGCTTCGGAACGGTATCCGGCATGAAAAATTCGGTTTCGGTATTTACCTGAACCTCTCCGGGCAGAATATTGTGACTGATAGCATTCAAGCCAAATTTGAGCGTATTGCTGGAATTTCTGTAGTATGAAAAATCCTGCTTGATATTTATATCCGTGATTTTTGACCGAATAACTAAATCAAGACTTTGAAAAAGGGAGATATTGTAGGAATAGTCACTGATTATCAGCGAAGTGTTGGAAAAAAGCCGGTCGCTGAAAATATGATTCCATCGCAGCGTTCCGGTGGTACTTCCCCAGTCAAATCCGAATTCGTTTTTGTAGCCTAAATTATCCCTTCCCATGTATCCCGAAAGATAAATCCGGTTTTTGTCGTCAATTTTATAGTTGGCTTTCAGATTCAGGTCATAAAAATAGAGATGGGTATTCCGAATATCTTCATCCTTCGACAATTTCAGAAAAAGATCAGCATAAGTTCTGCGTCCGCTGAGCATAAACGAACTTTTGTCCTTTATCACAGGACCTTCGGCAACAAAATTTGAAGAGATCAACCCGATATTTCCGCCGGCGGTGAAATCTTTCATGTTCCCTTCCTTCATTTGAATATCGAGCACAGAAGAAGCGCGCCCTCCATATTTTGCAGGAATGGAACCCTTATACAAACTGGCATTTTTGAGCGCTTCGGAGTTAAAGACCGAAAAGAAACCCATCAGATGCGTGGCGTTGTAAACCGGCGCTTCATCCAATAAAATCAGGTTTTGATCTACTCCGCCCCCGCGCACATGAAACCCCGAATTTCCCTCGCCTGCCGATTTCACGCCCGGAGTGAGCTGAATGGTTTTCAGAATATCGGGTTCGCCAAAAATCACCGGAATGGTTTTTATCTGCATCGGTGTCATCTCCGTGCTTCCCATTTGCAGAGAGTTGATGTTTTTGTCGGCACGGCTTCCGGTTATCAAAATGTTATCCAGCTCATAAGTTTTCGGTGATAACAAAACTTCAATTTTTTCACTTTTTTTCATCACAAAATCAAGTGTGTCCGACTCATATCCAATATACTGAATGACAATAGTATAGCTGCCTTCATTCAGCGTTATCGAAAAGAAGCCGTAGCTGTTGGTTATTGTGCCGGAATTGGTTGCGCCGATGGCTAAAATTGTTGCTCCCGTTAAATCTTCGCCTGTCTGGCTGTCGCGCACGGAGCCGCTTAGCACGTGGCTTTTCTGCGAAAATGCAGGAAAAATATTTGAAACAATTAGAATAAATAGTATGATATATTTCAGCACGATAATCTTATAGAGACGCCAAAAGTAAGAATAAACTTGATGGTTTATAAATTATTACTAATTTTGGTAACTTTTTTTTAGGAAGGGATTGGAGAAAAAACCAAAATTGAAACAATAAATAACAATAAAAAATGAAAGTTTACAACACAGGACAAATTCGTAACATTGCTTTAATTGGTAATGCCGGCAGTGGAAAAACCACCCTTGCAGAAGCCATGATGTTTGAGGGTGGAGTAATTAACCGCAGAGGTGAGGTCACTGCAAAAACCACGGTTTCAGACCACACACCGATAGAACATGAATATGGCAACTCCGTATCATCTTCCGTTTTATATACCGAGCATAACGGCGCAAAAATCAATATGCTTGACACACCCGGGATGGATGATTTATGCGGTGGCGTGGTGTCATCACTCAACGTTACCGACATGGCGGTGATGGTGGTTAACACAACGGGCGGCGTTGAATCGGGAACTGTTGCTGCAGGGCGTCATGCCGAAGATGCAAACACTCCCATGATGTTTGTTTTCAATCAGCTTGATCACGATAATTCCAATTTTGATTCGGCGTTAGAGCAGTGCAGAAACGTATTCGGAAGCAAGGTTACTCCAATTCAGTATCCGGTTGATGCCGGTCCCGGTTTTTCATCCATCATTGATGTGATGAAAATGAAAATGTACAAATATGGCGAAGCAGGCGGCAAGCCGGAAATTTTAGAGATTCCCGATTCTGAAAAAGATAAAGCGGAAGAGCTTAACAATGAGCTTATTGAAATGGCTGCCGAAAATGAAGAGTCGTTGATGGAACTCTACTTTGAGAACGGTTCGCTTACGGAAGAAGAGATGCTGAAAGGTATCAAATCGGGAATTTTGCAGCGCGATTTTTTCCCGGTGCTTTGCACCTGTGCCAGAAAAGATATAGGAACCGAAAAGCTGATGGAATTTATTGTGAACACTGCCCCAACTCCTGCCGAACTTCCGATGCGTCCTGTTGCTGGCGGGAAAGAGCTTAAAATGGAAGCGGCTGCCGAGCCCAGTCTTTTTGTTTTCAAAACTGCCGTGGAATCCCACGTGGGCGAAATCACATTCTTTAAGGTCATGTCCGGGAAAGTTAAGGAAGGACTTGATCTTGTCAATACCAAAACAGGAAACCGGGAGAGAATTTCACAGGTGTTTGTTTCTGCAGGCAAAAACCGCGAAAAGGTTGATGAGTTAGTTGCCGGCGACATTGGCTGCACCGTAAAGCTTAAAGATACCAAATTCAACCAGACTCTCACCACAAAAGAGGCTGACACCCAGTATGAACCGATTAAGTTTCCGGCGCCAAAGCATACCATAGCCATCAAGGCGGTCAGCGAGTCGGATGATGAAAAAGTTGGCGAAATACTGAATAAAATAAAATATGAAGATCCCACATACATCATTCAGTATTCAAAAGAGCTGAAACAGTTGTTGGTTCACGGTCAGGGAGAATATCACCTGAACGTGCTGAAATGGTATTTCGACAATATTTATAAAATTGATGTCAATTACATTCAGCCAAAAATACCTTATCGCGAAACCATCACCAAGGCAGCCCAGGCTGACTACCGACATAAAAAGCAATCGGGCGGCGCCGGACAGTTTGGCGAAGTGCACATGATTATTGAGCCTTATCACGAAGGCGCTGAGCCTAAAACTTCGTTTAAGTTTGGCGAAAAAGAGCAAAAAATAGCCATTCGCGATGTGCAGGAGCACGCACTTCCGTGGGGCGGAAAACTGATTTTTGTCAACAGCATTGTGGGCGGCTCCATTGATGCGCGCTTTTTGCCGGCTATCCTTAAAGGGATTATGGAGAAAATAGAGGAAGGTCCGCTCACCGGCTCCTATGCACGCGACATTGTGGTTTATATTTACGACGGAAAAATGCACCCGGTGGATTCCAACGAAATTTCATTCAAACTTGCCGGACGTAACGCTTTCAGCATGGCGTTCAAAAATGCGGGAGCCAAAATTTTAGAACCGATTTACAACATTGAGGTTTTGGTTCCTGCTGATCGGATGGGCGATGTGATGAGTGATCTGCAGGGGCGGCGCGCCATGATTATGGGTATGGGTTCTGAAAAAGGAATGGAGAAAATCAGCGCCAAAGTGCCTCAGAAAGAGATGTTCAGGTATGCAACTTCGCTCAGCTCCATCACGGGCGGGCGCGGTGTGTTCAGCACCTCATTCGACAGCTATGAAAAAGTTCCGGCTGAAGTGCAGGATGAGCTTCTCAAAGCATACGAAGCTGAGCAGGAAGACGAATAATTTTTTTGTTTATACATACTTATCAAAAGTCCCGGTACTGCGCATCGGGACTTTTTTTCGCATTTATTTGAAGACGATTTTTTTTACCATCTCTTCACCTGCCAGCTCATTCAGCCGGCAACGAATTTCCTCGCGCATCATCAGCAGTTCGTTTTTAACAACGGGCGAGTCAATTTCCACATAGAGAATCTGTTTTGAAAGAAAAATATTGCGGGTGTATCTGGCAACTGTTTTGCCGAGAATAGTCTCCCATGAGCCGACAACATCCACCTCTTTCAGCTTGCGGTCCATTCTCATCACGCGCACATATTCGCGCAGCACCTCACTCAATGATTGTGTATTGCTTCTTTTCATTTTACAGGCTCAATTTTTCCCTGACTGACATTAAAAATATGGTATTCCGTATCCATCTCCTCAATAATGGTTTCTAAATGACTGCGGTTGGTATCGGTTATGAAAATCTGCCCGAAATCAGCTGTGGAAATCAGCTTCACAATCTGCTCCACACGGTTGCGGTCGAGTTTGTCAAAAATATCGTCAAGCAGCAGAATGGGTTTCATTCCCGAAATTTCACGGATAAACTTATACTGAGCCAATTTCAGAGCAACAAGGTAGGTTTTGTTCTGCCCCTGCGAACCCAATCTTTTAATAGGCCACGAACCTAAGTTGAAAACCAGGTCATCTTTATGAATACCTGCCGTTGAGTGCTGGGCAATACGGTCGCTTGCGAGCGAATTTTTCAGAATATTTTCAAAGCTGTCGTTGTATAAATCCGAAGAGTGTTCCAGTCCTACCGTTTCATTTTCCATGGAGATGAATGAATAGTATTGCTGAAAAACAGGAATCAGCTTTTCGATAAACTTCTGACGTTCAGCATGTATTCTTGAACCATGCTCAATAAGGTGCGAATCCCATATCGACAGCAGTTCGGCATCAAAATAGCGTTCGGCGGCAAACTGTTTCAGCAGGTTGTTGCGTTGCAAAACCGCACGGTTGTATTTCAGCAGATCATCTAAATAATTTTGGTTGTATTGGGAAATAATGCCGTCCATAAACTTTCTCCGCTCATCGCTTCCCCCCAAAATCAGATTGGTATCCGAAGGCGAAACCATCACCAACGGCAGCAAACCGATATGCTCCATCAGCCGTTTATACACTTTTGCATTTCGCTTAAACTGCTTTTTCTGTCCTGCCTGCAATCCGCAGGATACAATCTCGTGAGAACCAAGCCGTTGGTAAGAGCCGTTGAGCATGAAAAAATTCTCATCGTGGTTGATATTGATCTGATCGGTTGCATTAAAAAAACTTTTGCAGAATGAGAGGTAATAGACCGCATCCATAAGATTGGTTTTTCCGGCGCCGTTGTTGCCAATCAGGCAGTTCAGGCGCGGCGAAAAAGTGAGTGCAACATCTTTCAGATTTTTATAATTAACAATGGAAATTTCTTCAATATACATCCCGGTTCAATTCTTTACATTTACACAAAGTTAGTTAAAAAACGGCGTTGAATGGAGCGTCTTGGTAAAATTCAGGTTAATAACAACCAACTGTTGATTAAACCCTGAATTTTAAATATCAATTGCTGCACAATACATAAAAAAAAGTTATTTTTGCGGCACATTTTGAAAAAAGGAAATTATGGCAAAGAAGAAAGCCCGTCAAACCGATAATTTGCAGGAACTTGAGAGCGCGCTGACCAAAACGGAGCAGTTTATTGAAGAACACCAGAAGCCCATCACTTATGTTGTGGGTGCAATTATTTTGTTAGTTGTTGCTTACTTAGGATTCACAAGATTCTATCTGCATCCGCGCGAGAAAGAAGCCAATTCTCAAATGTTCATGGCTGAAAATTATTTTGAAAAGGACTCGTTTAATCTGGCAATCAACGGTGACGGAAATTATCTCGGTTTTCTGGATATCATCGACGATTACGGACTGACCAAAGCAGGTAAACTTGCCAGATATTACACCGGAATTTCCTATCTGCATCTCGGACAGTATGAAGATGCACTCGAATATCTGAACGGATTCAAGACCAAAGATATGCTGCTTGCTCCCATCAGCGAAGGTGCCAAAGGCGATGCAAAACTTGAGCTGGGAGATACCAAAGGCGCACTGAGGCACTACCGTAAGGCATTCGGGATGAACGAAAATGATTTCACCACGCCGATATATATGATGAAGGCTGCAAATCTGTTAGAGTCGATGGATGAACTGGATGAAGCGCTGGTTTTATACAAGCAGATTAAGGAGAAATATCCTACATCCAATGAAGGGCAAAACGCCGACCGCTATATCGGACGTATTGAAACCAAAAAAAGCTGAATAGTTTATTAATTATATTCACCCCTCTTATGAGGGGTTTTTTATTTCTAAAAATGGCAACACAAAATTTATCATCTTACGATCCCGAAAAGGTTCCATCAGCGGCAGGTATGCGCTTTGGATTAGTGGTGGCAGAATGGAATCCGGAAATTACCTTTGCTTTGGCGGAAGGCGCTGTTAACACACTGAAAAGACACGGCGCTACAGACGAAAATATAGCTGTGAAATATGTGCCCGGCAGTTTTGAACTGCCCCTTGGCGGACAATTTTTTGCAGAAATGGAAAATGTGGATGCGGTTATTTTAATCGGCTGCGTCATTCAGGGAGAAACCAGACATTTCGATTATATCTGCGATGCGGTAACACAGGGCACTGTTCAGCTGAACCTAAAATATAACAAGCCCTTTATTTTTGGCGTACTGACCACAAATGACCAGCAGCAGGCTAAAGACCGCGCCGGAGGAAAACATGGCAATAAAGGAGATGAAGCGGCAGTTACGGCTATAAAAATGGTTGATTTAAAACAAAATTTCGCATCAGCATAGTGCATAAAAAAGGGATTGCCTCTGCAATCCCTCAATCTAAACTTAACTAAAAAAACCTAACTAAATCATTCTTTACCTGTTGGTTATCTGCCTCCTGGGCGTCCGCCGCCTCTCTGTCCGTCACGCTGACCTCCCCGCTGGAAGCGATTTTCTTCAAGATGCTTTTCATATTTTTTCCACTGCTCGGCAGTCAGAATTTCTTTCATTTTCTTATCCTGTTCTGCACGGATTTCCTGAAATTTCGTGCGCATGCCTTCGTTGTTTCCTCTCATTTTCTCGCGTTCGGCGCTCATTTTCTTTGAGGTTTCAAGGCTCAGATCATAAACCGCTTTCTCCTGCTTGGCATCTAACCCGGCAACCTCTTTAATACGTTCTGCCTGGCGTTTTGCCATAGTCTCAGGATCCATCTGGCTGCGTGGTCCGCCCGGCTGTGCCATGGACGCCACGGATACCAGTAAAAATGTTATCAAAACAAAACCAAACTTTTTCATTTTCAAATTTTTTAAAAATTAATAACCTTTTGACGATCGGGGATGTCAAAAGTTTAATATGGGTTAAAATTTCTGTCAGTTTTGCAGAAGCAAAATGTTATTTTTTGGGAAGCTGCACGCCGCGCTGCTTTGCCATATCCTCGAGTCTCTTTTGGAAATTGGATTTTTTCACCGGTTTTTTCTTGTTGATCTGCAACTGTGCCCTGATCTTGTCATCATCAATAAATGAGCGGATCAGGTATGTCTGACCAATGGTGATGACGTTTGCCAAAAAGTAATAGTAGCTCAGTCCGGATGAGTAATTGTTCAGAATAAACAAAAACATCACCGGCATCATATACATCATGGTTTTCATTCCGGGCATTCCCTGTGATGTGGTTGCCTGCTGGTTCAACCGCGTTGAAATGATGGTTGTGATTGTCATCAGCAGACAAAACAGGCTCACATGATCGCCATAGAGCGGAATATTGAAAGGCAAATCCAAAATCGAATCGTAAGTGGAAAGGTCGTGCGCCCACAGGAAACTCTCCTGCCGGAGTTCTATGGAAGTCGGAAAAAAGAAGAACATGGCAACCAAAATCGGAAATTGAAGCAACATGGGCAGACATCCGCCCATGGGATTGACCCCCGCTTTTTTGTAGAGCGCCATGGTTGCCTGCTGTTTTTCCATTGGCTTGTCGTTGCCGAATTTCTTGTTGATTTCATCCATCTCCGGTTTCAGACTGCGCATTTTGGCTTGCGAAACGTAAGATTTATAGGTGAAGGGAAACAGAATCGTTTTAATGAAAATTGTGAGCAGCAGAATGATAATTCCGAAATTATCAATGTATTTTCTCAGGAAATTGAACGTTGGAATTATAATATAGCGGTTGACCGGTCTCACAAGAGCATAGCCCAAATAGACAAGCCGCTCCATATCAAAACCGTATTGCTTCAGCGTTTGATAATGGTTCGGACCGAAAAATATCTCCATGTTGAAGTTTTCCACACTGGTTCCTTTATAAGGAATGGCAATGTCGGCATGGTAGTTTGCCAGGTATTTTGGATTGTCACTATAGCGCTGCGAACGGATAAACGCATTTGGAAACGACTCCTTTGCAATGATGGTTGAGTTGAAAAACAGCTGTTTAAAGCCAATCCACTTAATTTTGGTGCTCAGATTTTTCTCATCCGATTTGCTCTGCGAGAGATTACTCACATCATCCTCAAAAAATTTATATATAATATTGGTATAACGATCCTCGCCAAATTTCGACTGTTTCTCCTGACGGGGAACATCAAACGCCCACGTAAAATTGAGGTAGGTCTGGTTGGAAGCGACATACTGCTCCATTCCCTGGATATTTATGTCAAAATCAATCAGATATGAGTTGTATTCAAGCGTATAGGCATATTCGAGAAATTTTCCGGGTGCCACTTCTATCTTGAAACTGACAGACTCTTTGCCACCGGGGTGCTCTTCATTAAACCGGGTTCGTCCTTCGTTTCCGGTCTTCACCTCCGGTCCGTTAACAACAATCGAATGTTGACTGACGGAAGGCGTAAAATAGAGCTGATCGGTCTGAATACTACGGTTTTGCGCAAAAAAGTTTAGTCCGAAAAGGGTTTCATCGCCGTCAAACAGCATGAGTGGAAGCGAATCGTGGGTGCGATAGTTTTTCAGCTCCACCGAATAAATTCTGCCTCCTTTATTAGAAAATTTTATCCTGATAAGGTTATTTTCGAGCGTATAAAACTCCTGCTCCCCAATTGCAGCAGGTCCAAAAATTCCGAATTGATCTATTTTCTCCTGAAGGGTGCTACTTTTTATCAGAGAATCGGGTATATCTGCCAGTTCGGGAAGCTCAGATTCCTGTGCCTGTTGCTGCTGAAGCTCAACCATTCGCGCCTGTTCCGCCTCAACTTGTGCTATGGAATCGCGTCTTTGTCTGGCTGCTTCGATCTGCTCCTGTGATGGTTGATTGACAATTGAAAATACAACAAGAATGGCAAAGATTAAAACGATACCAATAATTGAATTTTTATCCATCTTTATTCATTAATAGCGGGTACTTTTTGAAATCTGAAAAACAACAGATGCACAATTTGCAATGATGCTCTTAATTTCCCAAACCCTTAAATTTTCTAATCATTTTAAAAAATGCAAAATTAATGAATAAAACGTATTTCAATACGAAACATTTGCCAAATTGATTACTGATTGTAATGAAATAATACCGCCGGCAGATTCTGTTTAACAATAATCAACTCGATTTAAAGGAGGTATATCTGTCTTGTATGCCTTGACATAAAGAATAAAGCATTTTTCGTCCGTATAAAACAGATATTATTAAACATTTAAAAGTCTCTCAGACAAAGAATGATAATATCCTGAGAATTAGGATATTATTCAGAAACTTTAAAACAAAATCCCCCATAACACATTTGTGAAATATAGATTATCTTGTTTCACAAAAGAAAACAACACATTAGAAATGTAAACACACTTAAACTACTACTTGTCAGTCTGTTGCTTATCAAATGATAATCAGGGACTAACTAACAATATTCGTGCAAGGATTAAGCTTAATATGTTGTAAAATTATAAATGCAGAATAATTACATAAAACATTTGTAAACATTATAAATGCTTAAATTTTACTGCTAAATACATTTTTATAATGAACACAACATTTCATTTTTGAATTTTTTGAATAACCAAAAACTGTTTACCTTTATGACATCAAATATTTCATTGAAGAAAATTATGCTCGTTTTCATCCCGGTGGCGCTTTAGGACGAAAATTGTTAACAAAAGTAGAACACAAAATGAGAGCCCGGGATTTGCCTGTTATCAGTGGAAAAACATCATTGAATGAAATTATCAACACAATGAGTGAAGGCAGGCTTGGGCTGGCTCTTATCAATCAAAACAACCATACAATCGGAATTATTACAGACGGCGATCTTCGGCGCCTGCTGGAAGCTCATGGCAAGGATGCATGGGATTTTAAAGCTGCTGATTTTATGACAAAAAATCCCAAAACTGTCGTTTTGGGTACTTCACTACATGAAACTGAAGAACGCTTAAAACAGCTGAAAATTACATCTCTGGTTGTTGTTGATAACAATTGTAACACAGTCGGGGTAATACAAATTTATAACTTAAAGTAGCTCTGTTTAAAAATTGAGCTATTTTCTGTAGAAATCCATAAATAAAGCAGGCAGACCGTTTTGAAACGATCTACCTGCTTTTGGGCTTTTTAAAGCCAATATATGAGATTTATAATTTACAGCTAAAACTCCTTTTTCAGCTGTTCAATCCACGCTTTCAACCTGTTGTTTGTCATTCGTGCCTGGTTCTCCTGATCCAGGGGCAGTCCGATGAAATTATCGCCCCGCTGCGCTCTGGATGCTTCAAAAGTGTATCCTTCAACCGGTGTGTGTCCAATTATTGTTCCGCCACACCCCTCAAGAATTTCAGCCAAAATACCAATGGCATCCACAAAATTTTCTGAGTAACCTTTCTGATCACCTAATCCAAAAATGGCAAACTTTTTATTCTTCAGGTCCATCTCCTCAAGGTCTGGAACAAACTCATCCCAATAGTTGGGAAGTTCACCATCAAACCAGGTGGGAGCACTCATAATGAAATAATCGTACTTCTCTATCATCTCTTTGGTAAGCTCCTCGGCATTAACCGGTTCAAGTTTCGGCTCACCCCATCCTTCAATAACTTTCTCAGCTATTCTTTTCGATTTGTGCGTATGAAAGCTGTAAACTATCGCTATTTTTTTACTCATCTCCTTATTTAAAATTTTTAGTACTGAAGCAACTCCTTTGCTGCGTCATAAATTTTTACCGTATTGGGCAGGATTGCCTTTTCAAGAATAGGACTGAACCCCACCGGCGTATAAGTTGAGCCGACTCTTCTCACCGGAGCATCCAGAAGTTCAAATGCCTTTTCGGTAATCAGTGCGCTCAGCTCGCCGCCAAAACCACCAAACACTTTATCTTCATGGGCAATCAACACTTTTCCGGTCTTCTCCACCGATTTCAAAATGGTTTCCTCATCTAAGGGCACAAGCGAGCGTAGATCAATCACTTCCACGCTGTATCCCTCCTCCTCAAGCTTTTGGGCAGCTTCAATACTCATGTGTGAAGTATTGCCGTAGGTCAGAATGGTGAGCTCGGAACCCTCTTTTCTGATTCTTGCTTTTCCGAAAGGCACTTCAAAATCGTCGGGAACAACGGTAGCTGCCTTTGGACTTTGATACAACGCCTTAGGCTCCATGAAAATGGTAGGTCCCTTTGAGCGGATCGAAGTGCGGAGCAATCCGGCAGCATCGTCTGCAAAAGAAGGATAGACAATCCGAATGCCGGGTATGGAAACCAAAGACCCCTCAATATTTTGCGAATGGTACATGCCGCCTCCGATATAACCTCCCGAAGCGAGACGAATGGTCACATTTGGTGTGAATTTTCCATTCGATCGCCAGTAGTCATGGCTGGTTTCAACATACTGCTCCATGGCAGGCCAGAAATAGTCGGCAAACTCGGCTCCTTCGACTACAATTCTGATTTTCTCATCAAACCTCGACATTCCGTTGGCAGTTCCCACAATAAAATCTTCGGCAATGGGTGCATTAAAAACCCTCTTCGGTCCAAACTCCTTCTGAAGCCCCCGCGTAACATTGAAAATTCCTCCTTTATCCTTGTAAGCTATGTCCTGCCCCCAGATAAATGTGTCGGGATTGTGGCGGAATTCGGCTGCCAATGTTTCGTTCAGCGCCGTAATCAGTCTCTTCTTCTCTCCCTCCTCCGAATGAACTCCTTCCGGATATTTTTCGGAAACATAAGCATCGGGAAACACGAAATCGTATATGGAAGCGGGATCCGGATTCGGAGCCTTCAGAGCTACCCTATGGGCACTTTTTATCACTTCACTCACCTCTTTTTCAATATTTTGCAACTCCTCTTCGGTGAACCTCTCATAGCGGAGAAGCATCCTTCTGTACTTTGCTAACGGGTCATATTCAACCACATAATTACGCTCGCCTTCGTTTCGGTAGAGCATGTGATCATCAGAATTGGAGTGGGAATGAATGCGCACGCAGTTCGCCTGTAAAAGAACCGGTTTGCTCTCTTCAAGGGCATACCTTCTGGCTTCAATCATTGCATTCATCGAGTCAAACACATCCTTTCCGTTACAATGAATGATACGCAGATTTTTAAATCCGGAAAAGTTATTTGCCACTTTGCGCTGGGCTGTCTGGTCTTTTTTGGGTACGGAAATTCCGTAGCCGTTATCCTGAATAACAAAAACCACCGGCAATTCTTCCTTGTCGGCGCCGTTAAATGCTTCGTAAACATAACCTGCGCTAACCGACGATTCACCCTGACTGCTGATTGCCACTGCTTTTGTACCATAATATTTAATGGCGCGGGCAACTCCCACCGCCTGCTGGGTATGATTTCCCGTGAGCGAAGAGACGCTATGGATATTCCACTCATGCTTGGCAAAATGGTTAGACATGTGTCGTCCGCCACTGGAAGGATCGTTGGCTTTGGAGATTCCGTTAAGAATAATCTCCTCGGCTGTAATTCCTGCTGCAAGTGCCACCAGCATATCGCGGTAATACATAAACAGGTGGTCATTTTCTTTCTCAAACACCTGCCCCACAGCAAGCTGAATTCCATCATGACCGGCATAGGGGGCATGATACGACCAGCCGATAGCCTGTTTCAGATAGTTGGGCGCTTTGTCGTCAATCGCGCGCCCAATCGACATCAGTCTGAACCACTTTTCGAGCGTTTCCTTATCCGTTTTCTTAATTGTATGAATTTTGGGTACTTTTAATTTTTCCATTTTAAGTTACTCAAATTGTGTTATTTATATCAAATTTTTCCAGATTATCGGCAATTCTTCTCAGGAAAGCGCCGCCTAAGGCGCCATCCACAATGCGGTGATCATAAGAGAGCGAGAGATACATTTTGTGTCGAATGGCAATCACATCTCCTGTTGGCGTTTCCACCACTGCCGGTTTCTTTTCAATGCTTCCGGTTGCCAGAATTCCAACCTGCGGCTGGTTAATAATTGGCGTGCCAATGATGTTTCTGAAACTTCCGAAGTTGGTGATAGTAAATGTACCGCCCTGAATTTCATCGGGAGAGAGCTTGTTTTCCCGTGCTGCACCGGCAAGTCGGTTCAGCTCTTTGGAGAGACCGACAACATTGCGCTGTTCTGCATTTTTAATTACCGGAACAATTAAATTTCCGTCGGGTTTGGCAACGGCAATTCCAATATTTATATTTTTTCTGAGAATAATTTTATCGCCATCAACCGATGAATTCACCATAGGGAACTCAGCAAGTGCGGCAGCCGTTGCTTCAATAAAGAACGGCATGTAGGTGATTTTCTCACCATATTTTTTCAGAAACGCATCCTTGTTCTTCTCCCTCCAGAAAACCAGATTGGTAACATCGGCTTCAACAACGGATGTAACGTGCGGCGAAACCTGAACGGACATTACCATGTGGTCGGCAATAATCTTGCGAATACGATCCATCTCAATCACCTCGTCGCCTGCTTCGGCAAGTACTGGTGGGGTAACCTTTCTTTCGGGTGCCGGAGCAGCAACCTGAGCCGGTTTGACTGCCGGTTTCTTTCTGTTTTCAATGTAGTTCAGCAGATCTTTTTTCTGAACGCGCCCGTTGGCTCCAGAGCCTTCAATAGATTCCAGCTCTTCATTTGTGATACCCTCCTCTTTGGCGATTGTTCTCACCAGCGGTGAATAAAACCGGTTCGACAATACTCTGGAAGGCTCTTCTTTCACTTCCGGAGCTGTTGCTTCAGCAGCTGGTTCAGCTGTTGCTTCGCTTACTTTTTCGGCGGAAGCTGCCGGTTCAGAAACTTCAGCAGTTTCTGCATCGTCCTCTTCTCCACCCATATCAACAATAGCCACTACCTCCCCAACGGGAAGCACGGATTGTTCCGGATAAAGAATCTTTGAGATTACACCTTCCACCGGCGATGGAATTTCTGAGTCCACTTTATCGGTTGCCACTTCAAAAAGCATATCATCTTCTTCGATGGTATCCCCTTCTTTTACAAACCATTTGGTGATTGTGCCTTCCTGGATGCTTTCACCTAATTTTGGCATTAAAATTTCAAATTTTGACATACTCTCTTACTGATTTTTATTCAATTCTGCTATCTGCACTTTATTAAACACATACAAAATTGAAATGTTCACATTACAATTTATTTTTTCTCTCTCAGTTATTTCTCGCTTAAAATAGTTTCAAATTGTCCTTAAAAACAGGCAAATTAGTAAAATCGGATAAATATTTTTTATAAAAATTCTTAAAAAAATCATTCGGTTTCTATGCGTCCGATTAAATCCTGAACACGATCTATATTATGTCGCTCTAAATATTCGTTTAAACCTTCTATAATTTGCAAAGGAATAAACGGATCTTTGAAAAGCGCCGTTCCAACCTGCACGGCAGCAGCGCCGGCAAGCATAAACTCAATGGCATCGGCAGTGTTCATTATTCCTCCCATGCCGATTACCGGAACTTTCACAGTCTCTGCTACCTGCCACACCATGCGCAGGGCAATAGGCTTAATTGCCGGTCCTGACAAGCCTCCCGTGATTGTGGAGAGCATCGGTTTTCGCGTTTCGGCATCAATTGCCATCCCGACAAATGTGTTCACTAAGGAAATGGAATCGGCGCCCTGCCCTTCTACTGCCCTTGCAATTTCTGCAATGTCGGTTACGTTGGGAGATAGTTTTACAATCATGGTCTTGTCGTAAACCTTTCTCACCTCGCGGGTTACCATCTCGGCGCCCGGACAGGTAATACCGAAAGCCATTCCGCCCTCCTTCACGTTCGGACAGGAAATTTTGAGTTCAATAGCCGGAATTTTCTCCAGTTCATTCACCTTCTCCGTCACCTCGATATACTCTTCAACCGTGGAGCCGTTTACATTAATAATCAGCGGTGTGTTATAATCCTTAATCCGCGGATAGATGTTTTCAATAAAATAGTCAATCCCTCTGTTTTGCAATCCGACTGCATTTAGCATTCCGGAAGGTGTTTCAGCCATGCGCGGATACAAATTGCCATCCCTGTTGTGCAGCGTAATTCCCTTGAGAAAAACACCTCCCACCTGTGAAACATCGTAAAAATCATTTATTTCTTCGGCAAAACCACAGGTTCCCGAAGCGAGCATCACCGGATTTTTCAGATGCAAATCGCCTATATTTACTCTTAAATCTGCCATTTCAAGTCATTTATATTAAAAACCGGACCATCGGTACAGACACACAAATTTCCGTTTACAGTTGGTTCAATGCAGCAAAGACAGACACCAAACCCGCACGGCATAAGGTTTTCGAGAGAAACTTCACAGAAAACTCCGGCGACTTTTGCCTGTTTGGCAACAGCCTTCATCATACCGTCTGGACCACAAGCGTAAATCTTATCGTAATTGCCCAAATCAGAAAACAGGGGATGTTGCGTTGCAAACCCCTTGGTGCCGGCAGAACCGTCATCCGTGGTGAGATGGATGTTTCCATATTCGGAATAATCGCTGGTGTCAACATGGTCGGATGCACTTTTTGCGCCGATGATGATGTCCACGTTTGCAGCCGCAATGCCCGACTCTCTCACCAAAAAGAGCATGGGCGCCAGCCCGCTCCCACCGCCAACAGCAAGAACCCTATCCTGTTTATCCGGCATGGTGAAGGGCTTTCCAAGCGGATACACAATGCTCAGCACAGTACCGGCTTCGATCTTTGCAAGTTTCGCTGAACCTCTTCCTAAAATTTTAACAATCAGGGAAATGGTATTTGCGTCATAGTCCACTTCAAAAACAGAGAATGGACGCCTTAAAAATATATCGGCAGTTTTAATCTCCACATTGACAAACTGTCCGGGAAATATCTGTGGTAAAGCAACAGAAGTATGCAACCGTATTAAAGAATTGGTTTCATTTAAAGGTATATTTTCGGTTACATAAAAATCAGAGACGAACTTCTTTGACATGTCTAACTGTTTTACTCATGCAAAGATAGTCATAATTTGAATTTTGAAAAAATAAGCACAAACCTCAGCAAGAAACAAATGTAAACAGTAAAAATAAAAATTAATGCACTTTTGTAATTGACAGAAAAGCTAAGAGTTACAAATGTTACTTAGTTTTGTATGAAGCAAAAGTGCCATCGGAATAAAGCAAAACCACTTTTTCAACTGTTTTGGCTTCCTTTTCAGGAACAGAACCGGAACTGTTACTCTTTCCATAATAAGGGACAGGTTCTGATCTGACCTCAGCCATTATATCCTCCTTTTTCTTTGCTTCTTCCCTATGAGCCTCCATTATCATAGCGCCTTCACCGAGAAAGAGCCATCGGGCATTGATTTCAGGGAATATCGTCAGGAACCTTTGTGTAAACGACGCACCGGGCTTATTTCGCCCGTTTAAAATGTGAGAAATATTGGAACGCTGTACTTCCAACATCTCAGCAAGTTCGCCCGGAGAGATATTCTTGTAATCGATAAATTGCTGTATCCTGTCCTTCATGTGATTCAATTGTTTATCTATTTAACTTTCAATCATTGTTTAATCAACTGATAAACAATGTTGTGCATTTATAATAAAGCCATACGTTGTAGTATTATTTGCCTTGGTGTTTTTCATTAACTACAAATGTAATAAACTTAATGATATAATCCATATAAATTTTCAACTCTGCATTAAGTGCTGTTTGATGAATTATTTTAATAAAATATTTGTTATATTATTGATTTTTAGTGTGTTATTTTAATTTTATAATACCTTGATTTAACTTTAAGTTACGTAGTATAAAATACTGATAATCAGTATGTAGAATATAACCTACTTTCTTTCTGCTCTATTCTTCTGTGATTATTTAAATAAAATCTATATTTCACTTTAACTAAAATAAATTAAAATACTGATTTTATGCGCTTTATATATTGTATATAATTTGATATTTCTTACCTGTAATTTACTGAAATAAATGTTTTACTGTAAGTTTATGAATGTATATTTTTCAAATTAAAACTTTCAGTATTGTTCAAGTATGTAAACAGATAGAATTTTGAATGAGACACTTTTGTTACAAATGTAATTTAGCCATTATTTTGT
>JACDJB010001286.1_pt1 | contig 20761 bp, 15 predicted proteins | sample 7454121 | NCBI WGS metagenome assembly JACDJB01 (sample SAMN14253290, study PRJNA609438) | sludge metagenome | isolation source: sludge after 25d culture with pyrite | collected 2018-12-20
CGGTGGCGGTCGCGGTAGTCAAAAAAGGCACGCTGAGCAACTTCAAACTCCTTTTTTTTCTCTGCATGTCGCGCGTCAATAAACTCCAGGTTGTCTCTTACCTGTTTGGTTTTGTAGTTGATGATGTATTTCTGTAATAATTCTACGGTTTTTTGCGTTACCTGTGCCGTCAGAAGTGGTTCTTCCAGTTCGGCACTGATGCTTACCAGGCCGGTTTTGTTGTCTACTTCCACCTTTATGTCTCCGGAAGTCTCTTCTAACAACTCCATCTCCTTTTCAGAGAGTACGGTTACTTCCAAATCTCTACGCGGCTGAGATTTCGTAGCAGAAACCTTTTTACGGGTCAACGCATTCTTCAATGTCCAGGGCAGGCGCAGGGTATATTTAACGATGGTGGCACCTATGCCCGGGATGGAGTCGGCCAGGCGTTTTTCGTAAAGTGAGACAGGTGCCGGTTCGGCCTCGAAGTTAAAAGGCTGATGCACCAATTCATTTAAAAACGGATAACTGTTGACAATTCGCGGATACAGATCGGGCTGAATACCGGTGGCGTCACCCATCATAGAACTCAGGTTAATACCGGCCAGACTGGCCAGACCACCCAGGTTTCCCAAATTACTTTTAGTTTCGGTTTGCGGCAACAGAGTAGCCGATGCCGTGTATTTTACAGGACTGAGCAAGGCCACCATAAGGCCAATGCCTGCAACAACCAGGGTAGTATAGATCACGACCCCGCGTTGATTCCAAAGGGTGCGTGCCAGTTGAATCAGGTCAATTTCATCGTCGCGAATGATGGGGCCCTCCTTTGCCCGGGAATCAGATGCGGGTTCATTCATGGGAAGCCTGGTCTCAGATGATTTGGGACTCATAGGTGAGGCGGATTTACTTGGTAGCGTTTACTATGGTAACGATGGTAAGGGCCAACGAGGAAATACTGCTGCCAATGCTTATCCAGGCTGAGGCCGGTAAGGGCTCCCGCGGTATTTTTTCAGGCACCACTATCTGGCTGCCGGGCAGCACTTTCGGGTAATTTTTGAAAAAGAGAAACTGTTTGGTAGCCGAGGCAGTGCCATTGGCATAAACTACATACGCTTTTGTTTTCTTGGCCTGAAGGGAGAAGCCGCCTCCCTGATCTACGTAGTAGCTCAGGGTTTTACCCTCGATATATGGCGTGGAGAGTGGGTTCAGCACTTCGCCGCTCACTTCCACAGTCTGCAATCTGCGGGGTACGATGAGTTCATCGCCCTCTCTGAGAAAGATGTCATCCCGACTGCCCGGGTCTTTCAATGCCAACTCCAGGTCAATGCCAATCACTTCAAACCCCATGTCGCTAAAGGTGAGTGTGCTGTCGCGTTTTACCAGCTCCTGTCGCAGGCGTTTTATCTTGGGGCTCACCGTTGTTTTGCGTGTCAGCATAGCCCCCTTCGGGTAGGCATCGGGGGTGAGTCCGCCCGTACGTTGAATGATTTCAGAAATTCTCTCTTTCCGGCTGCTCAGACTGTATTGACCTGCATATTTTATTTCGCCGGTGATGGTTACAGTTCCGGATTCGGAAAAACCGGGTGCGCGGCGCACGAAGACCTGGTCGAAGGGTTTTAGTTTAAACTCGCTGTCTTTGGGGTCGAGTGCCAGGTCGCGGGAAACCGAAAACTGGAACAGATGCCCTACCTGGTTGGTGTATTCCGCGGCTTCATCATAGCTCAATCGTCGGGCCACCTCGATGTAGGAGCTGGAGGCTGCTTCACTGAAACCGCCGGCGATGGTTACAATATCGGCCAGGGTAAGTCCTTCGCGGTAGGCAAATATTCCGGGTTTTAAAACCTCCCCTTCTATTTCCACCACCCGCTCCTCGCGCATATCCTCAATGGAAGAGATGGCAACCACATCTTCGCGCTGCAACTTTAAATCAAATTCGCCAGCCAGTAGTTTGCGTACGTCGAATGAGATGTTCTGAAAGGACAAATCTTCATTCAATCGCAACACCAGGGCGCGCTGCAAAAAAGCATCCTCCCGCACTCCTTCGGCTTCACGAATAAGCTGGGAAAGCATGAAGCCCGGTTTCAGCTCATAATTACCGGGGCGCATCACGGCCCCTTCCAGGATCACCCGGTTCTCTATGCGATCGATTATTTCACCGGCATAGATGCTGTCTCCATTTTGAATTTCGATGCGGTTGAATTCTCCCGGAGATACCCCTTTAAAAGTCTGTTGGCGGCTGTCGTTCCGGAACATCTCCAGGCGGTGGGTGTAGGCGGCGTCGGTAAATCCGCCGGCATAACGAATCATGTCGGCCACGGTTTCTCCCGTTTTACCTTCAAAAATACCGGTTCTTTTAAATTCTCCGCCCAGGCGAATGCGCTCTTTGTAAGAGGGCACCATCAGCACATCTCCGTCGCGCAGAGGGGTATTTTCATCACTGTGGCCATCTACCACATACCTGTAAACATCCAGAGAGGCTACCACCTGTCCGTTTCGTATCACTCTTATGTCGCGAAAGGAACCGTTGATGTTGGGTCCGCCCGACAGATAAAGGGCATTGAAGGCCGAGGCTGTGCCGGGCAGGGTATAGGTGCCGGGGGCAAATACTTCTCCAATGACATGAATGTTTACAGGCTTTACCTGTCCCACGTTGATATTGGCAAAAGTACGGGGTTGACTGCTTGCCAGGTCGCGATAGATGAGCGTGAGCTTGTCCAATACTTTTCTACGGGCCTCACTCAAAGTGAGCCCTGCCAGCGATACGGGCCCTGCGTCGGGAATGTTTATCGAGCCGCTGGTATCGATAAAGAGCTGATAGCTTTGTTGAGAAGCACCCCAGATATCAATTAAAAGTTCATCACCCGGACCCAAAACGTAGGAGGACGAGACCGGCATATTGATGCCGGGTTCAAAGGTGAGATTCCGGCTGTTGAAAAAGTTGAATCCAAAAATACGGCGCTCTTCAGGAGTGGGGATTACCATCTCCTTTTGCGAGTAGATGCCTGCCTGAGTGGTGTCCTCTTCCTGAATGTCAGCTCCGGAAGTCATTTGGTCGTTGTTGAGTGATTCAATGCGCTGCCTGAGCTCCTGAATCTGAGTCTGCGTAAATCCACGGGCAGCAGCAAGGGTCATGGCTTCCTGTTCCGACATTCCGCGGCTCTTCATCTCATTCAGGATTTTTCGCACCTGTGCATCGGTGAGCTCCGACACCTTAACATTCCGGGGATTTATCTCCTGCTGTGCCTTTGCACTGTATGAAACCGGCAAAAGAACCAGCATCAGAAATAAAACAACCTTTTGCATAAAGAATAATTTTTTCGTGAATGGTTTTCGATTAGGTCAGGTATAAAGCTGATATGAATATATTTGCACTGATACTCCACCTCAAGGCACACTACCGTTTCCTCACTCCCATGAGTTATCTTCCAACCCGCGGATAAAAACCACGCAATGCATAATTGAGAACGCATTGAAACTTTAAAAATTGCCACCAATAATCTCAAAAAGGAGACTATTAGAAGCGGGCGCAAAGTTAACTAAATAAATTGGGACGAGCTATAAAAAAGGAAGAGGAGATTTTTGTTGCAGGCCGGTAAAGGGTGTGTGGATGGGTGTATGATACAATCCCCTGTTGTCAGTGTTTTTCCTCTTTAAAAAACTTTTTCTGAAAGAGAAGGATGGAAATTATCCCCAGTGTTATGGAGGAGTCGGCGACATTAAATACCGGGCGAAAAAAGATAAATTCCTGTCCGCCCACAAAGGGGAACCACCCGGGGTAATGGCCCGAGAGTATGGGAAAGTAGAACATATCCACCACTTTACCGTGAAGAAAGGTGGCATATCCTCCACCGGGGGGAAACAAGGTGGCTACGCGTGAATAACTTTCGTCAAATATCAAACCGTAAAATGCACTGTCGATGATGTTTCCAAGGGCGCCTGCCAATACCATGCTTACGCTCACAATCAATCCCAGGGGTGCTTCTTTTTTAGTGAGCTGATAGAGATACCAGGCAATACCCGTCACGGCTACAATGCGAAAAACACTTAAAAATATCTTTCCAAAGTCGCCACCCAGTTCCATGCCGAAGGCCATGCCATTGTTTTCGACAAAATGAATGAGAAACCAGTTGCCAATTACCGAAAACTCTTCGCCAAGCATCATATTGGTTTTTATCCAAATTTTAAGTGCCTGATCGACAAATAGAATTCCTAAGATAATAAAAAACGGTGTTTTAAGTTTCGCCATTCGTTTGGTGAGTGAAATTATTTTATTGGGTTTTGATCCCGATGCCTCGGGATTGCTATTTGTTTATTGTCATTTGTCATTTCTGGTTTATCCAGGTTAGGTTTATTTCTGATTCATTTTGGCTTCGATGCTTAAGGTGGCATGAGGAACCGCCCGCAAACGTTCTTTGCTGATGAGCTTGCCGGTTTCGCGGCAAATGCCGTAGGTCTTGTTTTCGATGCGCACCAGAGCCCCCTGGAGGTGCTGAATAAATTTTTGCTGCCGTTGGGCCAGCTTGCCTGCCTCCTCTTTCGACAAAACGGAAGCGCCTTCTTCCAGAACTTTAAAGGTGGGAGAGGTATCCTGAGTGTCGTTTTCGTCTTCCAGGGTAATGGTGTTCCTAAGCAATTCGTAATCCTTCTTTGCTTTATCTAATTTAGCCAGGATGATCTCTTTGAACTCCTGCAACTCTTCGTTTGAATACCTGGTCTTTTCGTTCATATCTGTAAATATTTAGTATCGTTTAAGTTATATTTTTTGTATTTCCAGCCATGTGGAAACGTCTTCCTCCAGTTCTACGGCGCGGGCCCTGTTAGTGTTACAGGAATCTACAAGCATTACCTCGGCAGCCAGCGTTTGGGCTCCAATATACTCTTTATGTTTCTCAACTGCACTATTTATTTCACTGTGACGTGCAATATGTAAAGAAATTTTATCAGTAACCTCCAATCCGCTCTCTTTTCGCAGATTTTGAATCCGGTTAATCAGTTCACGGGCAATGCCCTCCTCTTTAAGTTCGGGGGTGAGCGTGATATCAAGAGCTGCGGTAATGGATCCGTCACTGGCTACCAGCATCCCCGGGATGTCTTCATTGATGATCTCTACATCTCCCTTTTCGAGATGAATGGTCTCACTATTAAGATTTAGATCATACACTTCATTGGCTTCGAAGTGGGCAATCTGCTGTTGAGACATGCCGGCGATGGCCTTGCTAATCTCTTTCATCATTTTACCGTATCGGGGCCCCAGGGTTTTGAAGTTGGGTTTAATTTTTTTCACCAGCACCCCTGTGGTATCCTCCAGATACTCTATCTCCTTGATGTTGACTTCGGTAAGGATGAGGTCTTTTACAGCTTCAATTTGTGCGCGAAAATGTTCGCTTAACACAGGGAGCATGATCTTTTGAAGCGGTTGGCGCACCTTAATACCCACCTTGCGGCGCAAAGCAAGCACCATGGAGGAGATTTTCTGAGCGTAGTTCATTCTTTCCTCCAAAGCTGAAATAATCAGGTTCTCCTGTGGCTTTGGAAATGAAGTTAAATGCACCGACTCCTCGGTATGGTGGCCAGATACTTTGTTGAGATCGTTAAACAACCGGTCCATATAGAAGGGGGCGATGGGAGCCGCCAGCATTGAAACAGTTTCGAGACACTGATAAAGGGTTTGATAAGCCGCCAGCTTTTCCTGGTTAAAGGAGCCGCCCCAAAAGCGCTTTCGATTGAGGCGGACATACCAGTTACTGAGGTTTTCGGTTACAAAATCCTGAATGAGGCGGCCCGCCCGGGTAGGCTCGTAGTTTTCGAGTGCAAGGGTTACCTCTTTAATAAGTGTATTGAGCAACGATATTATCCAACGGTCTATTTCGGGCCGTTTATCTATAGCCACCAACTCTTCGTGGCCGGTAAAACCATCGACATTGGCATAGAGTGCAAAGAAAGAATAAGTATTGTAGAGGGTGCCAAAAAACTTGCGCCTCACTTCGTCTATCCCGGCAAGGTCGAATTTCAGGTTGTCCCAGGGCTGAGCGTTGGTAATCATATACCACCTGAGTGGATCGGAACCATAGGTTTCAATAGTTTCGAACGGGTCCACCGCATTGCCCAGCCGTTTCGACATTTTGTTGCCATTCTTGTCGAGTACCAGTCCATTGGAGATGATGTTTTTAAAGGCCACCGAGTCAAACAACATGGTGCTGAGTGCATGCAATGTAAAAAACCATCCCCGGGTCTGGTCTACCCCTTCGGCAATGAAGTCGGCGGGGAAAGGTAGCCCCCCTCGGTCCCCCCGAAGGGGGGAAGAGGGCCGGGGTGAGGCTTCAGTTCCCCCTCCTTTGGAGGGGCTTAGGTGGAGGCTCTCAAACGGATAATGCATTTGCGCGTAAGGCATGGCCCCGGAGTCGAACCAAACATCAATGAGGTCGGGCTCGCGGTACATGGGTTTTCCTTCGTCGCTAACCAGCACCAGATCGTCTACATAGGGGCGATGCAGGTCAATCTTATTATAATTCTCATCCGAAAAATCACCCGGTTTAAAGTCACCAAAAGGATTTTTCTCCATGAATCCGGCTTTCACCGCTTTCTCCACCTCAACCATCAATTCCTCTACCGACCCGATACATTTCTCCTCTTTTCCCTCTTCGGTTCGCCATATAGGCAGCGGGGTTCCCCAGTAGCGTGAGCGGCTCAGGTTCCAGTCTACCAGGTTTTCGAGCCACTTACCAAACCGCCCTGTACCGGTAGATTCAGGCTTCCAGTTAATGGTATTGTTCAGCTCAATCATTCTGTCGCGCCTGGCGGTGGTTCGCACAAACCAGCTGTCCAGCGGATAGTAAAGAACCGGTTTGTCGGTGCGCCAGCAGTGTGGGTAGCTGTGCTCGTATTTCTCTACTTTAAAGACCTTATTGTCTCTCTTGAGCATCACCACAATGTCCACATCCAGAGTGGCATCGTCGTCGGAAAGTTTCTCGTCGTAGGCATTTTTGACGAAACGTCCGGAGAACTCACTATAGGTATCCAGGTCCACATTTGATTTTACAAAGGAGGGTTCCATATCCTTAATGAGGAAGAGTTTGCCGGTGCGGTCGACCATTGGCTGACGTTTACCTTCCTTATCGATAAGAATCAAAGGTGAAATGCCCGATGTGCGCGCTACCCGGTCGTCATCGGCACCAAAGGTAGGGGCAATATGCACGATGCCGGTACCATCGGCGGTGGTAACAAAGTCGCCCTGAATCACCCTGAATGCATCTCCCTCCGGTTTAATCCAGGGGATAAGTTGTTCGTAGCGAATATCAATGAGATTTTTTCCCTCGAATTCATCCAATACCTCGAAGGGGATGGTTTTATCACCCGGTTGATAATCGTTAAATGAAAGATGGGCATTTTGCTCATTGAAGTAGGTGTTCAGAAGGTCTTTGGCCAGCACCACTACCAGTGGTAAGCCGGTGTAAGGGTTAAAAGATTTCACCTTCAGATATTTTATTCCGGAGCCTACGGCCAGGGCGGTATTCGATGGCAGAGTCCAGGGAGTGGTTGTCCAGGCCAGAAAGAACACATCGGACTCCACATTCTCAAATAAAAAGGCCGACTGTTTGTCCCTCACCACTTTAAACTGAGCGGTGCAGGTGGTATCTTTCACATCGCGGTAACAGCCGGGCTGATTAAGCTCGTGGGTACTCAGTCCGGTTCCGGCAGCGGGAGAGTAGGGCTGAATGGTGTAGCCCTTATAAAGTAAGTTGTTGTTGTAGAGCTCTTTGAGCATCCACCACAAGGTCTCTATGTAGCGATTGTCGTAGGTAACATACGGATTTTCCATATCTACCCAATACCCCATCTTGTGGGTGAGCTCTTCCCACATGTCGGTGTATTTCATCACCTCACGCTTGCAGGCATCGTTGTATTCGGCTACCGATATGGTTTTCCCGATGTCCTCTTTGGTGATGCCAAGGGCTTTTTCCACGGCCAGTTCCACCGGAAGTCCATGTGTATCCCAGCCCGCCTTGCGGTGAACCAGGTGACCCTGCTGGGTCTTGAACCGGCAAAAGATGTCTTTAATGGCCCGGGCCATCACGTGATGAATGCCGGGCATGCCATTGGCCGAAGGAGGCCCTTCATAAAACACATAGGAGGGACATCCTTCTCTCATGGAAAGACTCTTCTCGAAGGTCTTGTTCTTCTTCCACTCTTCCAATACGGTTTTGTTTATCCCGGAGAGATCCAGACCTTTATATTCAGGAAATTGACGACTCATCTATTCTCTATTTACCCTGGCTTCAAAAAAGTTTACAAATATAGAGTTTGAGGCAAACAAAAGCAAATTAAGGGAAGCCCCCTCCGATTCCCCCAGAGGGGGAGGGAAAGGAACGGCTGCGGAACGGAGGCAGCTTTCAACCATCAGCAGCAGCTTTATCCTTTTAAGTCTCCCCCTTGGGGGGAGGTTGGAGGGGGCTCCTATTAAAAGAAAAATTTCATCACAAACAGTACCGTAAGCACATACATCACCCACGACACTTCGCCTGAACGGCCCGAGAGAAGTTTCAAAGCCACGAAAGCCAACATGCCAAAAACAATACCTTCGGCAATGCTGTAGGCCAGTGGCATCATAATGATGGTTAGAAATACCGGGATGGACTCGGTATAATCGTCGAAGTTAATCTTAAGAATAGGCGACATCATGAAAGAGCCCACCATTATTAATGCGGGAGCAGTAGCTGCACCGGGAACCATCAGAAAAATCGGCGCAAGGAAAAGAGCCAATATAAACATTCCGGCGGTAGTTAGAGAGGTAAGCCCTGTACGGCCACCTTCTGCCACTCCCGAGGCACTCTCCACATAGGTGGTAACTGTTGAAGTTCCGAGCATAGCCCCTACGGTTGTACCTATTGCATCGGCAAACAGAGCCTGTTTTACTCTTGGCAGGTTACCATTCTCATCAATCATATCGGCTTTAGAAGCCACCCCTATCAGTGTGCCCACAGTATCGAACATATCGACAAAAAGGAAGGTAAAGAGCACGATGATCATGTCAACCGACAGTATGTTGGTGAAATCGAACTTAAAAGCGACAGGTGCAACCGATGGAGGTAGTGTAAGCCATGATCCTTCGGGCAGAAGGGTAACGCCCAGCGGAATACCAACCAGTGTAGAAACAAAAATACCGATGAGCAGAGCCCCCTTAACTTTGAGCGCGAGCAACACACCAATCAAGACAAGTCCGAAAAGGGCAATCCATACTGTATGGGAACTCATATCTCCCAACCCCACCAGTGTAGCTGGATTATCCACTATCAATCCTGCATTTTGCATGCCAATAAAGGCAATGAACAAACCTATACCCACGGAAATAGCATGTTTTAAATTAATGGGTATGGCATTTATAATGACTTCGCGAATATTAAAGGCGGTTAGAAGCAGGAATATAATCCCTTCCAGAAAAACGGCGGTGAGTGCAAATTGCCAACTGTAGCCCATGCCCAACACCACGGTGAAGGCAAAGAAAGCATTGAGGCCCATGCCGGGAGCCAGGGCAAAGGGCAGGCGGGCCCACAGAGCCATCACCAGGGTTCCTACGATGGAGGCCAGTGTGGTGGCCGTAAAAACGGCGCTCTTATCCATTCCCGTGGCAGAAAGGATGTCGGGGTTCACCGCCAGGATGTAAGCCATGGTCATAAACGTGGTTATGCCGGCTATAACTTCGGTGCGGACATTGGTGTGATTCGCTTTTAAGCTGAAAAATTTCTCAAACATGATTTATTTTTTTGAAGCCGATTAAAAATTCCATTTTACTGCCAGGGTGGGGCACACTTTAAAACCCTTGTGGCCGCCAAAGTTTGAAGCCAGCTCTACTTCCCCTCCCAGAGAGAAGTGCTCTGTGGCATTGTACCAAAACTGAGGTTCGGCAAGGAATACGAAATTCGTCTCAATAATATCAGGAAGCCCCCCTCCATTGAATTCCTGAAATTCATTCTGCTCTTTCCACAAATCAGCGAACCCCATTAAGGTAACTTTGCGGTTGGCAAAGTGCAGCGCCCATACACCGGTTATTTGAAAAGAGGCATCCTCCTTGTCCTTAATGTATTTATACATGGCCTGAAGGGTAAATACCCGACTGAAATCGGCATTGTTCCAGGTGTAATGTCCACCCAGCAACCAGGCATCATTTATAGCATAGGCGCCGTTAAAAGGTTCTGCAGCAAACTGGCCGAAACCCCCATTGTACTCCACATGGATTTCGAAGGGATTTTCCCAGAACTTCAAACCCCGGGCTATCTCCATATAGGCCAGAGAAACGGACTTACCCACATCGGTGTTGTAGTCAAAATCCACGAAGAAAAAGGTGCTTCCCCATTTATCGGGTTTAAACATTTCGAGGGTGGTGGTTACGTAACCCCGGTCTTTGCCCATATCGTAATGAACCTGGAGGTTTTGGCCCATCACACAATAGGTAACAAATGCTAAAAGAATTGCAGTAAATGCTCTTTTCATGGTTAATTGGTTTAAAGTTTTTTTTAGGATGTAAAAAATTAGGGGCAAAAATAGAAAAGATTGCCACAACCAGTGCTTTCTTTTTAAACTCTTAATCCTTTTCAGGTGTTTAATAGAGAAAAGAGACAATGGATTTGCAAATTGAAGGAAAGAAATACCTGATTACAGGTGCCAGTGCAGGTTTGGGAAAAGCAGTAGCTACTGCACTAATGGAACAGGGTGCGAAGGTATGGCTGGCTGCCCGAAATGAAAGAGCTCTTGAAGAGTTGATGTTGACCCGGCCGGGTCAAATTCACATTATGGCAGGCGATGTGACCGACTCTGCCTATTTAAAAAGATTGGGAGATTCGTTACCTCCCGATTTATATGGGGTTTTTATAAATGCAGGCGGGCCTCCTGCAAAAACCATTCAGGAAACCACGCTTGCCGATTGGGATGAGGCTTATAGTCTGGTGTTAAGATGGAAGATTGAACTGACTCAAATTATTTTACCCCGCTTTATAGCATTAAAGAGAGGCCGCTTTCTTTTTAGCGAGAGCGCTTCGATAAATGTACCTGTAGCCAACCTGGTGCTAAGCAATTCGTATCGCATGGCGGTTCTGGGGTTTGTAAAAACACTGGTAAAAGAGTTGCCCGTTGCCGACATTACCGCCAATGTGATTGCCCCCGGTTACCACGATACGCAGGCTTTGAACCGGCTTTTTAATAAAATGGCCACGCAAAACAACATTTCAGCAGAAGAGGCCCGGGCAATCATCCGATCGAAAGTGCCGGTAGGGCGGTTTGGGGAACCCGGTGACTTTGCATCTTTGGCTGCCTGGCTGTTGAGCCCTTTGGCGGGCTTTGCTTCGGGTCAGATTTTTACACTGGATGGAGGGGGTGCTTGACGCGGTTAACTCTTTAACGGTTTTTTTACCCCCTTAAGGATCAACCGCGTGAAGCGGTAAAATGTAAACGGTGAAAAGTAAGCGGGAATAAGCGTTAAGTTGAGGGTGCGATGGTAATTGAGAAAAGGTGAGGCAGGAAATAGCAGGCAAGTAGTTCTAATCTGATAACCAGTCATTTACAGCTACGCAAAGAAAAGATAGCCTAACAAAATGGCAGCCACAATTCCCACGGCATCGGCAATAAGCCCACAGGTGACGGCGTGACGTGTTTTACGTATGCCCACCGAGCCAAAATAAACTGCTATTACATAAAAGGTGGTATCGGTGGAGCCCTGCACCGTGGAGGCAACGCGCCCGATAAAGGAATCGGCGCCATGCAGTTTCATGGCGTCAATCATCATGCCGCGGGCCCCGCTTCCACTCAAAGGCTTCATGAGTGCGGTGGGCAAGGCGCCCACAAATTGGGTATCGAGGCCGGCAGCATCCACTATCCAGGCAATGCCACCTACCAGAAACTCCATGCCGCCCGATGCTCTGAACACACCTATGGCTACCAATATGGCCACCAGGTAGGGGATAATTTTAACGGCGATCTTAAAACCATCTTTGGCCCCTTCGATAAACGACTCGTACACATTTACTTTTTTTACCACTGCCATCACGATAAAAGTGATGATGATGGAAAAAAGGATGATATTCGCCATAAGCAGTGACACCACTCTTATTTGTTCGCGGTTGAGCTGCGAAAGACCTACAATTAAAGCAACTACAAATAAGCCCAGACCGCCCAGATAGGCCAGCACCACCCGGTTGAAGAGGTTGATGCGTTGTGCCACCGCCACAGCTATCAGGCCGGCAATGGTGCTGAAGAAAGTGGCTAATAAAATAGGCAGGAAAATATCTGCGGGATTTGCCGCCCCCAATTCGGCACGGTAAACCATCACCGACACGGGGATGATGGTAAGCCCCGAGGTGTTGAGTACCAGAAACATGATTTGGGCATTCGAGGCGGTATCCTTATTGGGATTGGCCGTTTGCAGTTCTTTCATGGCTTTTAAACCCATGGGGGTGGCAGCGTTGTCGAGCCCCAGCATGTTGGCGGCAATGTTTAGCATCATGGAGCCATACGCGGGATGGTTCTCAGGAAGCGTAGGGAAGATGCGCTTAAAAAAGGGACCCACCAGTCGCGACATGCCGCGCACCATGCCGCCATTTTCGCCGATGCGCATAAAGCCCAGCCAAAGCGTGAGCACACCGGTGAGACCCAGGGAAATCTCAAAGCCGGATTTGGCATAATCGAAGGTGGCATTCATCAGGTTGGAAAAAACTTCCATGTCTCCGAAGAAGATCAGCTTCACCAGTGCCACCACAAAGGCTGCCAGGAAAAATGCTATCCAGATGTAGTTAAGAACCATAAAGTGTATTCAAATATTCAATATACAAATCACAAAAAACAAATAAACACCAATTCATAAATTCAAAGTCTAAAAACATATTGTGCCGGCCAAATATTTTTGCCCTGATTTTAGCGGTGGATTTATTGGGTTTTGATCCCGAGATTTCAATCGGGGGTTTATCCGGGTAAAGTTGAATTATATGCACCGTGTGGTGCACCAAACTCCTTGCAGGATATGTTATCTACGGCGACCCTCCATATTTTCACGTTGCGCACAGCCGGGTCGTTGTATTCAAAATGTTTATCTGAATATTGCCGCATAATGTGGTTGAGTGCTTCCCGCTTAGCGTCCATGTTTTCAACAAAAGTTACGGTGCCTTCGGCAATCACACTGCTGGCCTTCATGCGGTAGCTGCAGGCCACTTTGGGATGCTGAAAGACCACCTCCTGCCCTACGTTAAAGGAGAGGCAGATGTGGTTGTCTTTTTCAAGTGCCCTTACAATACGTCCTTCCGGTGCGCTGTGAAGGTAAAAAACACCCCTGTGATAACCAAAATTCATCGGCACGGCGTAGGGAAGTCCGGTTTCATCCACCACCGTGGCAAAGCATATCTCCGACTTTGAAATGACTTCCTCAATCAGAGCCGGGTCGGTATGGCTGTAAGTCTTCATAAATTACTTTTTCGTAAATGGCTGTCGGTCAGGGGGGGAAACAACGAAGTTATTGGCGTTTTCTTACAAAGACTATACAACTGTCCGCTCTCCCAGCACCCTTGAGATGTGAATAAATGCCTGCTGCAAACCATTCAACTCCTGCACCAAAGTCATAAATAGCTCCTGATTCTTCTCCTCTTCGGCCTTCTTTAGTTGTTGACGCTTCTCTTCCATAAGCACTCTTACCTTTTTCCACTTTAATTCGTTTACCACCTTCGGTACGAATTCATCGAGACATTCCTTTTCCGTCTTAACGGCTATCACCCTGTTGTGAATGCGACTCAGCGAATATTCACGGGCCAGCAGATCGGAGGTCAGGCTGCTGATTTGCGCATCGGCAATGCCGGCAAAAAAGCGGGATACCGAGAAACCCTCATCGTTGTGATGCGCCTCGTACAGCTCCATAACCCGGTTATACAAGGGATTGGTACTGAGCAGCCCGTCCTGGCGCAATTCAATCAGGATGTATTCGCCCACGCTCACCAATCGTTGTTCGCCCTCCACCTCATGCTCTCCCAACGGATAATCACCATACTTCAACAGAAAACGCAACACTTCACGTTCCTCAATTTCAAAGGGGTTGCCGGAGGTGATGGCCGTAGCCGGGGTTAGTTTAACTAAATCCGCTCCGGCCGGTGAAGGAACATTGGAAAAGGTGCGTCCCTGCTCTTTTTCCAGTTTCTTGCGACGTATCCGGCCTATTTCCAGATAGAGCACAGGCTCATCCACCTTCATCAGGTTGCTGCACTCTTTCACATACTCCGAACGAACAATCGGGTCGGGAATTACCGCGATGGTACGCACAATGTCCTGAATAAGTTGGGCCCTAAGCACAGGGTCGTTCCTGGACTCCTGCAATAAAAGGCCGGTTTTAAACCGAATGAAGTCGGTTTCGTGCTGTGAAATATATTCTGTCAACTTCTGTCCTTCCATCTTTTTGGCGAAGGAGTCGGGGTCTTCGCCATCGGGTAACAGCAATACCTTCACATTAATGCCCTCTTCAAGAATCAGGTCAATGCCACGCAGGGCAGCCTTTATACCGGCCGTATCGCCATCGAATATGATGGTGATGTTGGGTGCAAAGCGGGCAATGAGTCTTATCTGGTTAAGTGTGAGTGCTGTGCCCGAAGAAGCCACCACGTTGGGTACGCCTGCCTGATGAAAGGAGAGCACGTCGGTATAACCCTCCACCAGGTAGCAGCGTTCCTGCCTTACAATCTCCTGCTTAGCCTGGTAGATGCCGTAGAGAACCTGGCTCTTGTGATAAATCTCCGACTCGGGCGAGTTGAGATACTTGGCTGCCCTGGCATCCGAACGCAGAGTGCGGCCTCCAAAACCAAGCACCTTGCCTGCCAAACTGTGAATGGGAAATATGACCCGGCCCCGGAAACGGTCGGCCCGGTAATCGTCGCGTACGATGCTGAGGCCTGTCTTCTCTAAAAATTCCAATTTGTAGCCCTGGTGCAGAGCCTCGCGCGTAAAGGCATCTTTCGACTCGGGCGAATAGCCCAGGTCAAACTTTTTTATCACATCGTCTCTAAAACCTCTGCGCCTGAAATAACCCAGCCCTACGGATTTCCCTTCATCGGATTCGTGCAACCGCTTGCTGAAATAGCCGGATGCAAAGCGGGTGAGAACCAGCATGCTCTCGCGGTCGTTCTGCTGCGAAATCTCCTCAGAGGTCATCTCCTTCTCCTCAATGTGGATGTGGAACTTTTTGCCCAGGGTACGAATGGCTTCCACGAATGATATTTGCTCGTGGTCCATCAGGAAATTCACCGCGTTGCCACCTTTGCCGCAGCCAAAGCACTTGTAAATACCCTTAGAAGGAGAGACGGTGAAGGAGGGCGTTTTCTCATTGTGGAAGGGACACAGACCGATGTAATTGACGCCCCGGCGCTTCAGATTCACAAATTCGGATATTACATCCGTAATCTGCCCCTGAGCTGCTTCCATTACCCGGTCTACCGTTCCCTTGTCAATCATTTGCGAACAACAATTTAAGCTGCTAAGTTAAAAAAAATAGCGATGCAAAAAGAGCAGTCAGGTTTTCAAGCCTGACTGCTCTGTTAAAGGCAATAAAACATCAGAAATTTTCTTATCTTTAACCGGGTTACGAAAGATAAATTTTATAGGAACTTTATGAAAAAACTTGTAGTACTATCCGGTGCGGGCATGAGCGCCGAAAGCGGCATTAAAACCTTTCGCGACATGGGTGGTTTGTGGGAGCAATACAACGTTACCGAAGTGGCTTCGCCCGAGGCGTGGGCACGCGACCGGGCATTGGTGCTGAAGTTTTACAACGAGCGCCGGAAACAGCTCTTTGGCGCCAAACCCAACGCGGGGCATATAGGTTTGGCCGACCTGGAGAAGCATTTCGAGGTTCACATCATCACCCAAAATGTGGACGATCTGCACGAGCGAGCCGGCAGCACAAGGGTGCTGCATCTGCATGGTGAATTAAAAAAAGCCCGAAGCACCATTGACCCAAATTTGATTTACGAACTAAAAACCTGGGAGCTTAAAGAAGGCGATCTCTGCGAAAAAGGTTCCCAGCTGCGGCCTCACATTGTGTGGTTTGGCGAAGCGGTGCCGGCTATTGAGGAGGCTGCCGACCTGGTACAACAAGCCGACCTGTTTGTGGTAGCGGGCACTTCACTCTCGGTTTATCCCGCGGCGGGATTGATGCAATTTGTGTCGCCACAGGTGCCTGTTTATGTCATTGACCCGGGCGCTCCGGCATTTATTCCGGCTGACAACATTCAGGTTATTAAGGAGAAGGCATCGGCTGGCATTAAGCAACTCACAGCTCAATTATTGTCGGATAAACAAAATAAGAATTGAGTAGCTGTCATTATTGCGTGCTTACCCTACCGCGTAACCAATGGTCACTACCGAAACCTTTACCCCTGGCACCTGCAGCAACGCTCTGCAACAGGCTTCAAGCGTAGAGCCGGTGGTTACTACATCGTCCAGCACCAGCAGATGTTTTCCCTGCAACAATTCGGGCTGTGAAACACCAAAGATTCCCTCCACGTTTTGCCATCGCTCAAATCGCCCTCTGCGGGTTTGACTTTGGGTATGAACCACTCTTACCACCGAATGATCTAACCGTGGTAGTTGCATAGCCGTTGAGAGGCCCTCGGCCAATAGCGTGCATTGGTTGTATCCGCGCATTTTCTCCTTGCGGGGGTGCAGGGGCACCGGCACAATGGCGTCGATGGCGCGGTAGTGCTCACATGACTTTAAAATTTGGCCGGCCAGCGTCCCTAAAAACAGGCCATTTTCCTTATTTTGTTTGTATTTGAGCTGATGAATGAGTGTTGAGAGCAATTCTCCTTTACGGTAGTAATAGAGTGATGAAGCAAACTCCAGGGGAACTCTGCCCCAAAAAGTTTGCATTACCGGGTTGTTTACCGACTGCTCAAAGTCGGTTCGCGGCAAGCGCGACCGGCACCTGCGGCACAATACCATGGTATGAGTCGGCATGGAGGCACCGCATCCCCGGCAAATGACGGGGAAGAAAAGCGAAAGAAATCCGTTGAAGGATTGCCGTATCATGGCAATGTTTTATCCTAAATGTACGGATTTTTTTTATTAATGCGAATTAAGAGCTAAATGAATCAACTAACTAAGTGGAACCCGGTCGGCACAAAAAAATAAGGGAATAAGGTCGGGGGCTTGTTGCGACTGAAATTCTACTAAGGTTGATGCCCTCCGTAGCATCGGCGAAGGAGGGCCTAAACCTTAGTAGCCCGGTAGTGCAGCCTCTGCCATCAACCTTATTACCTTATTTTATTCCAAGCGCGTAAAAAAAAGCTCAACGGATTAACCAAACATCAAACCCTAATTCGCATTATCAAAGGAGGCTCTTAATTTACAAACTGTCTCCAAAGTCTTTCCTGAATTTTTTGGCCAGCTCCTGGGGCCAGTTGGAGGTGGGCTCCAGCCGTCCCATAAAGAAGCGCAATACCGACGGCTCCTCCACAAAGCGCAGCCCTCCAACCAGCTCGCGGTTGTGGTAGAGCCAGTTGAGGCGGTCGATGAGGTAAAGTGTTTGAGAGAGGGTAAAAACACGGCGGGGAAACGCCAGGCGAAGCAGTTCCATATCGGCCAGCAAATCGGTGCCATCGTCTTGTCGCACGCTGGAAATGGTTCCCCGCTCCATCCCCCGGCAACCCGAAATGATGTATAAAGCGGCGGCCAATGCGCCTGCAGGGTATTCGGTTTGGGGCACGTGAGGCAGAAAGTTCATAGAATCGATATGACACCCCAAAGCACCGGCGGGAGTAATGACAGGAATGCCCAACTTATCAAGTTCGTTCACCGCAAATTCTATAAACGAGGGCGACTGACCAATAACTGTTTCATCGGTTGTTTCTATCAGTCCCACCGCCATGGCCTCAATTTCACGAACCGACATTCCTCCATAAGTCAGAAAACCCTCGAACAGCGGAATCAGATGGCGCATTTTCAGGAACAACTCCTCGCTGTTGGTACAAATACCGCCACCCCGCGTGGAGCTTACCTTGCGACTTGAGAAATAGATGAGGTCGGCCAGGCCGCAAAGGGTGAGCAAAATGTCCTTGATGGGCACATTCTTAAATTCCTCTTCCCGCATTTTTATGAAATAGGCATTCTCTCCAATCAAACTGGCATCAAGCAATACCATGATGCCATGCTCGTCGGCGATGCGTTTTACGTCACGCATGTTCTGCATCGAAAAAGGCTGACCTCCAATGAGGTTGGTGGAGGCCTCCATCCGGATAAAGGGGACACGCTCTTTTCCGTATTTCTTAATGAAGTCTTTTAGCTTTTGAATGTCGATGTTTCCTTTAAAGGGATGGTTGCTTTTTATTTTAAGCGCCTCATCGGTATAAATCTCGAATATTTCACCTCCGTTCATTTCCATGTGTGCTTTGGTGGTGGTGAAATGGTAGTTCATGGGAATTACATCTCCCTGCTTAACAAAGGTTTGTGAAATAATGTTTTCAGCAGCTCTGCCCTGATGAACCGGCAATACGTAGTGCTTGCCAAAGACTTCGCGCAAGGCGTTTTCCATGCGGTAATAACTTTGCGAACCGGCATAGGCATCGTCGGCGCGGTGCATGGCAGCCACCTGGTTGTCGCTCATGGCATTGGTGCCGCTGTCGGTAAGCATATCCAGAAAAATATCGTCGGTGTTGAGCAGGAAAGTGTTGTACCCTCCTTTGGCAATGGCCTCAAGGCGTTCTTCGATGGGTTTGAGATGAATTTTTTGAACCACACGTACTTTGTGTAATTCAAGAGGCACTTCGTTTTTTCCAAAAAATTTGATGGCTTGTGTTTGGGCTGATTCCATTTTGGGCATTTTTCAGTTATTAAAATGTTATTGTTTCCACACAAAAAATTACTGACGCAAGCTGCTTTGCAAGATTTTGTTTCAATATGAAAGCAGAATGGGTCGTATTTTTAAAAGTGGCTAAAAGTAAGAAATATTTTTGTGTGGAAGGATAGTTTCAGAAAAAAGTGCCCGGTCTTTTTATTCTTTAGGTTGTTGCAAAGCGCCGCCCAATACTATTCCCGAGCTTATGAGCACCAGGTTTTTGATGATGTATTGTCCTTCGAGGGTAGGGGCATAAGGCACTTGGGTAAATACCTCCGAGGGGAAGAGAAATATCGGTAAAAAGGTGCCCGGCATCTGCAGGAAAAGCAGGAAAAGCGTCTCCCGCATAAATCGGCCTGAAATAAGTCCAATACCGATGAGCACCTCCCAAAGGGCCAGCCCGTTGATGATAATGAGCTCAGGCACCACTCCAAAAGTAATTATGTGAATGGTGCGAATGGCCAAATCCTGGGCGGGGCTGAGGCCCGGGAAAAATTTAAGGAAGCCAAACCAAAAAAATACGATGCCTACACTTATCCTTAACAAAAGCAATCCGTTACGTCGCATCCACCCGGTAATGGCCGGGTCCACCCGGTGAAACCAGGCGCCTCTTAAATAGCTCATAAGTTTTGTGTTTAAAATTAAAGTAACATCGGAATGGAGGTGTGGGTTCAATACAAATTTCCACTTTCTTTTTGTCAAAAAAAAGCGTAAATTTGTTGTTTAACTCAAACGATATGGGAACCAATGAGATTAAACAATTACTTTACGAAGGCATAGAGAATATAGATGATCAGGAATTTCTTTTGACAATCAAAGAGCTTATTGATCATAAGTATTCAGTTTCAGATTCTCCGTCATTAGCCGGATGGCAAGAAAGTCGAATACTGGAATCAGAACGACAAATAGAGAATGGGGAGTTTTTAACAGATGACCAGGTCAACAAAGTAGTAGACAGGTGGTTAAAAGAGTAGTTTGGTCCAAAAATGCTGTTCAAGACAAAATCCAAATTCTTGATTATTGGTATAAAAGGATAGGAACAAAGGCATATTCAAGAAAATTGGATAAATCACTACGTGATGCCGTTAAGCATTTAAAAAAGTATCCGGAAATGGGCAGAATCAAGGATGATACAGCAATACGATATATAATAAAAGAGCATCATCTGATATTTTACAAAATACTTCAATCCGAAATTCAAATTTTGCACGTTTGGGATAGCAGAAGGAACCCTGATGATTTAAACGTTGACTAACTAGTCCGCAAGAAAACCACCCTTACTGGTCAGTGGGGTCACAAAAAACGTCAAAAACAAGGCCTGCCCCGATCTATCGGGGGCTTACGAGGTCTGATTGACAGGAATCCCGAAATAGCTTTTGTAAGATTTTAATTTTAAAATCAACAAAAAGCATAATCGGGATAGCCTGTTCCGAACTGGGTTCGGAAACTGTCGATCAGGGCGAGCATAACGCAGTTAATGGCGTTTTCTTGCAGCCACTAACAAACTCCGCTAAGATATTGATTTTCAGGGGGGGGTCTCCTTTTTGGGACCCCGCGATCTGAATCCGCGATTGATGTATCTGTGCAAAAATGGATGCAAGGTCTCCCCTGTCATTGCCTCATTATGCCCTATTAAATTGGGTGAAAACTGCCAATGACGGAGATTGCTTCGGCTTGCAGCCTTGCAATCTCTCCATTGCGATCCGGCAACTGCCGGAGAAGCAATCCGAATTGGTAGCTGAGTTTCATTCCGGCTATGCTCCGACTGCCCGGAGTTATTTACATTTGCTGCCGCAGGGAACCGTTTTATTCTTCCTCTACCTCCCTCACCTTCACATAGCGGTTACGAATTCGCACTGCCAGGTTGTACATCACCGGTACCATCACCAGGGTAAAGAAAGTGGAGGTGGTAAGCCCAAAGATCACGGTCCA
>JACDJB010001290.1_pt1 | contig 20742 bp, 15 predicted proteins | sample 7454121 | NCBI WGS metagenome assembly JACDJB01 (sample SAMN14253290, study PRJNA609438) | sludge metagenome | isolation source: sludge after 25d culture with pyrite | collected 2018-12-20
AAATAGCAGGAAAGAGATATTTAAATTTGGTATAAAAACGCACCCGGTTGTTAAAAGTGAATGCTAACGGAACAATCAGCAAACCCAATATTAACAGCAGATAAGTATAGTTTTTGAATCCCATAGCCGATAATTTCAGGCAAAGGTAAAGCAAAAAAGCAGAATCAAAAGAGACGCATAAAATTAAATGGCGCCTTTTAAAAGTATATATTTCAGGGATAGATAAAAAACAATCAGAATAATCGGCTAACCTGCTCTTTTACAAAATCAGGCTCTGCATCCACGTCAAATATCAGGTCGGGTGTCAGATAAAACAGCTCCTTTTCGGCTTTGAACCGCTTTTCTCCTCCTCCGGTGATGTTTAGCATTATCAGCGCATCTTTGTCAATCCTGTTGTTTTGGGCTGCTTCAATGAGTGAAGCGGTTGCTATGGCAGCAGCAGGGTGAATGTCGATTCCCTCGGTCTCCTCAAAAAGTTGCGCAGCGGCTCTTGCCTGTTCATTGGTGGCAACCAGCACATCCCCGCCCGAATCGGTGAGCGCATCAAAAAGTCCGCCGCTCAGAGAATAGGGCGGTTTGCGGTTTGACAACACCTTGGCATCAATTATCTCCACCTGCTTGCGGGCTGTGGTTTCATCTAATGGAAGCATTTCGCGCGAACCGGCTTTCCATGCGTCATAAATGGGAACGAAAGGAATATTCTGTGAAACCATCAGTTTCATCATATTGTCCCCAAAGCGGCCGTCAGCAATAAGCCTGAGGTTTGCTTCCCATGCGGCAATGGCGCCTGTGCCGCTGCCAATCGCCTGAAAGTAGTAGTCGGGAATCTGCCCGATTGTAGTGACGGCAGACAAGACCGTTGTTCCCATGCCATCGCGCCGGGCAACATTTTTTGCACCTCCTTCGGGGAAAAAACCTTCCATACCGGCGACGATGTTTGAGAGATGAATGGCATCATAGTAGTCGCTTCCCGAGCGGCTGGAAATAAGCTTCACACAGTCATTCAGGGGCTTCTCAAACCAGAGTGCGCCGAGGTTGTCTTCGGGCACGCAGATCAGCAGCGGAATATTGTTGTCTGAACAAACACTGGCAAAAGAGCGGGAAGTATTGCCGGCAGAGGCAACCACTAACACTTTATCCAGTCCGTGAGGCATCCTTCCGCAAACGGAGTAGGCTTCTGTTTTTTTGAAGCTGCATGTGTTCATAAATGCGCCTTTTTCGGGACAGTAGCCACTGAAAGTTATCCAGAGATTTTGCAGTCCGCAAAATTTGGCAAGCCCTTCGCTCCTGTAGGTTACCGGGGCTGACGAATCTTTCAGCATCCGCTGAATCGGCAACCAGTCGGAAAATTTATAAAACCCCCATGAATCGTCTTTGACGTCAAGTTGCTTATTTTCATACAGTGCTCTGATAAGCGAAGGTTCTTTTTCCCCGGGCGCATCTAACATCCAGCCTTCATCATCAAACACACTTCCGGTCTTCACCGACTGAAGCCGGTATTCTGTTTTGGTAAATATTTTCTCCATTTATAAATATTTTCTCAAATTCACAAAAATAGCATTTTGAACCGATGTGAAGTCTTTTCATGCAGAATTACCGTAATTTTACGAAAAGGGCGTAAGGCTTTTAGTATCGGGTATCAAGGTTTATCAGGAATTTACTGTTAAAAAATCTTGGTGAAATTTTGTGCTTTCGTAATTTAGCGGCAAAGCTTTTTCTTTGCTAATCTCTACTTAATCACCACTTAATCACCACTTAATCACCACCTAATCTCTATTCAATCACTTTTTCCCTCTTGATTCACTATCTTTGCATTTTAAATTTCAACATTATGAACTTTTTCAAAAATAAATTTTATCTCTCGCTTACGATTGGTATTTTAACTTTAGCGCTGTTAGCCAGTATTTTGTGGGCAAATGGTTTTATTGCCGGCTCAACTGACCGGGATTTTAAAAACAAAACAATTAAGGTGCTTACCGTAGGCAACAGTTTTGCCGATGATGCTGTCAGTTTTCTTTCGGAGATTGCCGAATCGGTTCCCGGATACAGCATTCACTACACAAAAGCCAACATTGGCGGATGTTCGCTTGAAAAACACGTGAACCTGATCAAAGTCTGCGAAGATGACCCTTCACAAAAACCCTATGCAAAGGAGTACTGCCTGAAAGATTTGCTGTTGGCAGACAATTATGATTTTGTTACCATCCAGCAGGTGAGTTCAATGAGTTTCAAATGGGAATCATTTCAGCCTTATGCCGGTGAACTTATCGGATTTATCAGGGAACATCAGCCTCAGTCCGAGATTATTATTCAGCAGACATGGGCATATCCCAATGCTCAAAAACTTGAAAACTGGGGCATTACCTATGACGAAATGCAAGCCGGACTGGTAAAAAACTACGACAAACTTGCTTCCGACTACAAATTGCGGTTATTCCCGGTTGGCGAGGCTATATACAACGCTTATAAGCAGGATACTACCCTCAATTTGTGGCGTGCGGACATTCACCATGCCAACGAGAACGGACGTTACCTTGCCGGCTGTATCTGGTTTGGAACAATGTCGGGTGTTTCCCCTAAAAAAGTGAACTTTATTCCCGAAGGAATGGAAGAGAAAACTGCCCTGTTTTTAAGGGAAGTAGCCGATTCAGAAATAAGAAAGCAGAAACGGAGAAAATAATCTACTGCTATTTTCTTGCGGGTAATTTCATGGAATCCACCACTTTCCCTTCGGTATCCACCACATTAATGTGCAGCATGGAGTTTTCTGTGTGAGCTTTTATTATTGTTTTGTTGGAATTCACAAGTATCGGGAAGCTCTGTCCGTCGCCAGCTTTTTTGTGGATGTGCCGGTGAAGGTGCCCGCAAAGCATGACGTCAATTCCAACCTGCTCAAGTAGAGGTACAAACTTTTCTTCAATCTCTTTTTCGCCGTGCCAGCCCCCAAAAGGCGGCATGTGAACCATCACAACCCGGTATGGCGCATTCAGAAACTGTTCGTCTTTCACTGCCTCCGCCAGCCATTCTGCCTGACGGGTGCGGTAGTTGTCAAAAGCCACAATGCCACTGTATTCCAGATCAGAATCGGGTTTATCCTCGCCACAGTCAAGCACAATAAAACCTACCGGTCCTTGCCGGAAGGTGTAGTACAACTGTCCGGTGGGCGTTGGAAAATAACGTGGAAAAGTGTTGGCAAAATTTCCACGGGTTTCGTGATTTCCGCGTGCATAATACATGGGAGTTTCCCGTGCAAAAAGCTCAACTGCCTTATCCAAAAAGTCGCCAAAAAGCTGTTCTTCCGAACGAATATCATTAGTCATGTCGCCATTGAAAAAAACGAAATCGGTTTCGTTCCAGTCCGTATCTTTTAAAAGGCTTTCCATCAGGTCGTTATTTCCATGAATATCATTGAGAACTAAAAAGGAAATATCCTCTTTTGCCGGATTATTGGTGGTGAAAACCAGCGGACGGGCGCGATAAACATTGGTTGCAGCAATGGTTCCATAAAGTACCTTAGTGCCCACATGGCTCAAAACTTCCTGTGAATATACACGATAGCGGTAGCGCATGTTGGGTTTCAGATTTTTGAGCGTTACGATGTGAACTGAATCAACCACTTTAAATCCGTAGGCTTCGGCATAAAACTTAGGACGCTCGGTCAGGTAGAAATGGGAATCATCATCGGGCGCCAGTTCCACCCATGAAACTGCATTCCGGTTAGTTGTCCATACAATGGTAACTTCATTTTCCGTAAGTCCCTGTAAATAGGGTCCATGAGTAATTCCAAACGGCTTTTGAGCTGTGATTGTGGCAGATAACAGTAAAAAAAGAGCAACTAATAAATTTCGCATGATATTGGTGTTTTTTGAATATTCCTTAAAAAAGTAAGCTTTCAGACTTTCATTCAGCTGTAATCAGCTATATCTAAAAATGTGTATGGTGCCAAAAATAACAGAAATTTTCAAAAGCTTCTCTGCCGTAATGTTGTCAAAACCGAAAAGGTACGGATTCTTCAGATTCATCTCCTGCCTCTGAAAAATTAAAACAAACAGCCCGCAAAAATGAAATTTCCCCTTCACCAACCCACATCAAAAGAAGTCGTTGAAATCGGTTGGGGTGTTGTTTTGTTCTTCGGTGTCGCAATTAAGGTTGATATTGAAGTTGGGCGGACGGATGAAATTCATATCCTCGCTGTAGCCGAGTGTCGGGTCGGCAAGTACCTTTTTAAAGAAATACCCCCAAATGGGCAGTGCCATGTTTGCTCCCTGCCCGGAAGATATGGTTCTGAAGTGGATACTTCTCAGGTCTGCACCCGTCCAGACGCCGGCTGAAAGCCGCGGTGTAATTCCTATAAACCATCCGTCTGAATGGTTTTGGGTGGTACCGGTTTTTCCGGCTATCGGCATTTTAAATCTGCCATAACCCTCACGGTTGCGAAGTCTGGCGCCGGTTCCGCCGTCAATGACCCCTTGCAGCAGGTTCACCATCAGATAAGCGGTCTGTTCATCGAACGCCTCGTGCCGTTCCGGCTGAAAAGAGGCAATCACGTTACCGTAGCGGTCTTCGATGCGCGTAACAAAATAGGGTTTCACATATACCCCCTGATTGGCATAAGTGTTAAAAGCGCCAACCATTTCATAAAGCGTAATGTCGGAAGTTCCCAAAAACAGAGACGGCACGGGGTCAATCGGACTGTAAACGCCCATGCGTTTCATCACTGCCGTCACTGCCTGCGGATTGAACTGCTTCATCACCCAGGCCGAAATTTTATTGCGCGACTGGGCAAGTCCCCACTTCAGTGTAACTAATTTTCCTTCGTTCACGTTATCCTGCTCGGCATCCTTTGGTTCCCAGATGGTTCCGTCGGGCATCTGAAACTGCTGGCTCACATAAGGTGCCTTGGTGCACGGAGTTAGTCCGTTCTGCATGGCAAGCGTATAGAGAAAAGGCTTTACGGTTGAGCCAACCTGCCGTTTTCCCCCTTTCACCATGTCATACATAAAATATTTGTAATTCGGACCGCCAACATAAGCTTTCACTTTACCCGAGTGGGTTTCCATTGCCATGAATGATGAACGGAACAGACGCAAATACCACTTCAGAGAATCCATTGGCGACATGATGGTATCAATTTCCCCTTTCCAGGAAAAAACCGTCATTTCAACAGGAATTTTGAAGTTTTCCCGGATTTCGCTGAAACTTTTTCCCTGATTGTTCAGTACCCGGTAGCGCTCGCTCCTGCGGATTTCGCGGTTAATCAGATCTTCCGTCTCATCGGTGGTCATGTTGTTGGCAAAAGGCGGATTATTTAAATATTTCATCCCTCCGTCAAATTCGGGCTGAAGATTATTTTTCAGGTGAAACTCAACCGACTCCACCGCATATTGCTGCATACGTGAATCGATGGTGGTAAAAATCCGCAATCCGTCGTTATATAAATCCCAGTTCTGACCGTCTGATTTTATGTTTTTTGTGCACCAGCCATACAAAGGATCGATTTCCCAGTCCAATGAATCTTCCCTGAATTTCTGCATCTGCCAGGAAGGGTAATTTCTTTTGTCCGGCTTTTTGGCAGTCAGCGTTAATCTCAGATATTCTCTCAGATATGGGGCGGGACCACTTTTATAGTCCACTTTATGAAAATCGAGATCGAGGGGAAGCTGCTTTGTTGAGTCTCTTGTTGCACGGGATATATATTTGTATTTAGCCATTTGGTTCAGCACCACATTGCGGCGCTGTAAAACAAGATCGGGTCTGCGGACGGGATTGTATAGCGAAGAATTCTTTGCCATTCCCACTAACATAGCTGCCTGATGCAGTTGAAGCGAATCGGGCTGAACACCAAAATAGACGCCTGCTGCCGATTTTATTCCCACTGCAAGATTTAAATAGTCGTATTTGTTCAGATACATCAGGATTATTTCCTCTTTGGTGTAGCTTCGTTCCAGTTTCACCGCAATCACCCACTCCTTAAACTTGCGCAAAACCAGATCGACCGGTCCTGATAAATCCTGTCGCGGAAAAAGCATTTTGGCAAGCTGCTGACTGATTGTGCTGCCGCCGCCGGAGCTTGTTTTGCCGGTAACAACACCTTTGAAAACGCGCAGCAAGCCCCGGAGATCAATTCCCGAATGTTTGTAAAACCTCACATCTTCGGTGGCAATCAGTGCATCAATTAAATATTGGGGGAGATTTTCATAATTTACGAAAGTTCGGTTTTCATGGATAAAATATTTATCCATCACTTTTCCGTCTTCCGAGAAAATTTCTGATGCTAAAATATTTGGCGGATTTTCCAGCTCTTCAAAAGTGGGCATGAAACCCAAATAGCCTTTGGCAATCAGTATAAAAAGCAGAGAAACGAAAACAATGCCTGATAAAAAGATTGTCCAAAACCAAAAAACATATTTTTTCCAGCCTTTCTTTTGTTTCCTGTTCATGAAAAACATGATTAAATTATGCAACAAAGATATACGTTTCCCTGTTGGAAGCAATGAAACAAGCGTTTTCACGAAGTATGTTAATTTAATTTTCCTTAAACAATTGTGTCATCCTCAACAGAGTAGCACAAATGTGGGAAAAATGAATTTTGAATTTAGCGTTTGATTTTCTTTAATTTGCAGAAATTTTAAAAAAAGAAAGAAAAATTATATGCGAAAAAATCTGGTAATTGTGGAATCACCTGCCAAGGCAAAAACCATTGGAAAATTTTTAGGAAGCGATTATACGGTTACTTCCTGTATGGGTCATATCCGTGATTTGGAGAAAAAAGACCTGGGAATTGATCTGGAAAAAAATTATAAACCCAAATACATGGTTACTCCCGACAAGAAAAAGATTGTCGCGGATTTAAAGAAACTGGCAAAAGAGGCAGAAGTCGTGTGGCTGGCTTCTGATGAGGATCGTGAAGGAGAAGCCATTGCATGGCACCTGAAGGAGGTGCTCAAACTTCAGCCTGAAAAAACTAAGCGGATTGCTTTTCATGAAATTACAAAAGAAGCCATTCAGCGCTCCGTGAAAAATCCCCGTTCCATTGACGATAATCTCGTGAATGCACAGCAGGCACGCAGGGTGCTCGACAGGATTGTGGGTTTTATGGTTTCGCCCGTTCTCTGGAAAAAGGTAAAACCGGCGCTCTCTGCCGGCAGGGTTCAGTCGGTTGCCGTTCGTCTGATTGTGGAACGCGAACGTGAAATTATGAATTTTAAAACCGAAACATGGTTTCGTGTTACAGGCTCATTTTTAGTTCCGGATGAAAACGGCACTCCGGTAGAATTAAAAGCTGAGTTGAGCAAGCGTTTCGCAGACAAACAGGAGGCAATGGCATTTCTTGAAAAATGTAAAAATGCGGAATTTACGGTTGCAGATGTGGTTAAAAAACCGGCTAAACGTCATCCGGCGCAGCCATTTACCACTTCCACACTCCAGCAGGAAGCCAGCCGCAAATTAGGTTTTTCCGTTTCACGGACTATGGCAGTGGCTCAACGTCTGTATGAAAGCGGAAAAATTACCTATATGCGTACCGATTCGGTCAACCTGTCGGATCTGGCTCTCAATACGGCAAAACAGAAAATCATTGAGCTTCACGGAGAAAAGTATGTGAAAATCAGAAAGTACCAGACAAAATCCAAAGGAGCACAGGAAGCACACGAAGCAATCAGACCAACCTACATGAGCAGTGAATCCGTTGACGGAACTCATGAGGAACAGCGGCTTTATGATTTGATCTGGAAGCGCACCATGGCGTCTCAAATGGCTGATGCCGAACTTGAGAGAACCACGGTAACCATTTCGGTTTCCACGGCGCCGGAAGTTTTCACCGTCACCGGAGAAGTGATTATTTTTGACGGATTCCTGAAAGTTTACATGGAGTCTTCAGATGATGAAAACGGAGGCAACCAAAGCGGACATGATATAATCCCACCACTGAAAATTAAAGAGGTATTGAGAATGGATTCTGTAGTTGCCACGAAGCGCTTTTCACAGCGTCCCTACCGCTACACGGAAGCATCATTGGTCAAAAAACTGGAGGAGCTGGGTATTGGCAGACCTTCAACCTATGCGCCAACCATCACCACCATCCAGAACAGAGATTATGTGGTGAAGCAGGACCATCCCGGAGAAAGCCGTAAATATGATGTCATCACTTTAAAAGAGAGCGAAATTTCCGAAAAAACACTTTCGGAAATCAGCGGTTCGGAAAAATCCAAACTTTTCCCCACCGATGTGGGAATGGTGGTTAACGATTTTTTAGTTGAAAATTTTGAGCAAATTCTCGATTACAATTTCACCGCCGATGTGGAGAAAACTTTTGACGACATTGCAGCCGGCAAAGAGGTGTGGAACGAAATGATCGACAAGTTTTACCAGCCTTTTCATCGTCATGTGGATTTTGTTTTGGAAACTTCGGAACGCTCCAAAGGGGAGCGTATTCTCGGAAAAGACCCCGTAACCGGGAAACAGGTTTCAGTGAAAATTGGTCGCTATGGACCTGTGGCTCAGCTTGGCGAGTCTTCTGACGAAAATGAAAAACCACAGTTTGCAAGTCTGCGCGCAGGGCAGCATCTGGAGACTATAACTTTAGAGGAAACCCTTGAACTGTTTAAGCTGCCACGCGAACTTGGCGAATATGAAGAGAAAAAAGTTGTTGTCAATATAGGCAGGTTTGGTCCCTATGTCAGGCATGACAATAAATTTACTTCCCTGCAAAAACAGGATGACCCGTTCACCATCAATCTTGAACGCGCCGTTGAGCTGATTGAGGCTAAAAGGGAAAAAGACCGGAAAGCGGTGATCAATGTTTTTGACGGAGACCCCGAAGTAAGAGTTTTAAACGGGCGCTGGGGACCTTACATTTCATACAACAAGAAAAATTATAAAATACCGAAAAACACAGATGCAGAAAAGCTGACATTGGAAGAGTGCATGAAAATAATTGAGTCAGCGCCGGAGCCAAAAACCAGAGGCGCCCGCAGAAAGAACTGATTAAAAAACTCAAAATTCAAATATGAACCTGTCCGATTATTTTTTCCCGGCAAGTTTTCCCGTATCGGAAAAACCTGCCACACTTCCGGAAAAATATACGCTTGGGTACGCCATTCAAAAGCAAAGCGAAGCGCTCTCCGGTGCTTCTATCAAAAAAATTGATGTTGCCTTGATTGGCGCACCCTTTAATGACGGGAAATACCGGGGCGGGGAGCTGTCGCCTCCTGATATTTTAAGATGCAATCTTTACCGGCTCTCCTCATTCAATGAAAAAATCCATATTGCCGATTTAGGCAATTTGAAGCCGGGTAAGAGCAAAAAGGGAATCTATCTGGCTTTGCGCGATATTGTCGAATATCTGCACGAGCTGGATATTATTCCGGTTGTCATCGGAGGCAGCCAGGATTTAACCATCGGCATTTGCGAAGCTTTCAAAAATGAGCCCTGGTTTTGGTTAACTGCCATCGATTCCGTTTTCGACATAAAAAAAGGAGTTGAAAAATCGGGCTCCACAAACTTTCTCACCCATATTTTCAGAAATTTTCAAAACCTTTTTCAGTTCAGTCTTATCGGTTATCAAAACCATCTGGTAAATCAGCTCTTTCTTGAAAAGCCCGGTGAATTGGGCGAGCATCTGCGGTTGGGTAAATTCAGGGATAATCACGCTGTTGCGGAGTTTATTCTGCGAAATTCGCATGTGGTTTCATTCGATCTGGGAGCTATAAAAAGCGTTGAAGCACCATCGGTTGTCGGCAAAAATCCCAACGGACTGCGCGGGGAAGAAGCTTGTCAGTTAGCCAGATATGCCGGACTGAGCGGTAATGTAAAAGCTTTTGGGCTGTTTGAGGGACAGTTCACATTGGCAGAACCTTTGTCGCCCCGGCTTGCATCAGAAATAATCTGGTATTTTCTTCAGGGAGTATCACAAAGAAATTCTGCGGAAAAAGAGATCGTATATAAAGCGGAAGTTGAAGGGCTTGACCACCCGATTGTATTCAGGAAAAACGAAATATCGGGACAGTGGTGGTTTGAGATTCGCTCTATTTCAGGCGAAACATTAAAAATTGCCTGCTCGGAAGATGACTATCGCACGGCAACTTCCAATGAAATCCCGGAAAGATGGTTAAGATATATTCAAAAATTGGATACCTTTTAAAATAATAGAAAAATGATAGCGTTCTTTGCATACCGGATTCATTTATTTTGTTGCAGACAAGATTTTTTTATTTCTTTAACATGAATTGAAAATATATTTATGCCGCATACGAACAGAGGTGTTAAACAATTTATTTCTTTCCTATATTTGCTGATTATTATTGGGCTGGGAGCTTCTGCCCAGTCGGATCCGCAGTTTACAAACAATATGTTTTATAAATTGGGCGTAAACCCCGGGTTTGCCGGCGCAGAAAATGCACTAAACGGGATAATACTGAACCGTTTTCAGTGGGAAGGAATGAAAGGAGCGCCAAAAACGCTTGTTTTCAGTGCCGATGCTGCGGTTAATTTTCTGGGAGCCCCCAGCGGAGTAGGACTAAACATCATTAGTGACCAATTGGGATTTGCAAAAAACATATTAGTGAATGGCAACTATGCCTACAAAGCTGAACTGGGAATAGGAACACTCGGAATCGGTGTTTCCCTTGGATTATACAACCAAAGCATCAATGGCGACTGGAAGATTTCCGAAGATGACCATGGCATATATATGCAACCCGGCTCCGACCCCGATATTCCGCAGGCTGAAACCAGCCAGGTGGCATTTGATGTGGGGAGCGGATTATATCTGTCGGGAAGCAAATACTTTTTAGGACTGTCTGCCACACACCTCAATCAGGCAACAATTGAATATGATGAAACTGCACGGAGCTATTTAGCAAGACATTACTATCTGATGGGAGGGTACAATATTAAATTGGGTGATCCGTTATTTGAATTGCGACCATCTTTTTTATTGAAAACCGATGCAGCCGGATGGCAGTTGGACGTAAATGCCAATCTTGTTTTTGATGACCGCTTTTGGGGAGGTTTGTCCTACAGGGTCAATGACGCCGTCATTTTGCTCATGGGAGTTGAGCTGGCAAGCGGACTCAAAGTTGGCTATTCGTTCGATCTTGTCACTTCGGCAATCGGCTATTATGGTTGGGCATCGCATGAATTTTTTGTAAGTTACGCCGTTAATCTTGAAAGGAACCGTAACCAGAAATATAAGAGTATAAGATTTTTATAAAGAAAGCCATATATTTGAGCTATGAAAAAACTTCTTTTAATAACAGTTGCGCTTTTAACGCTTTTTACCTACACGGGTTGCAGCCCTTCCGGTAACGGAGAGTTAGTTGGAGTGCAAAACAGAAAAAAATGGCGGGAAACACAGCCCTACGGTATGGTATATGTCCGAAGGGGGAGTTTTAACATCGGTCCGAGCGATCAGGACCCTGCCATGGCAGGCGTACCCACCAAAACTGTATCACAGGATGCTTTTTGGATGGACGATACCGAGATCACCAATAACGAATACCGGCAGTTTGTTCACTGGGTGAGAGACTCAACTGCTCGACAACTGCTTGGCGAGCAATATCCCGAATTTCTCATCACCGAAACCCGTCAGGGCGTACCGCTTGACCCGCCGCGGGTAAACTGGAGAGAGAAAATCAAATGGAACGACCCGGATCATCAGATGGCGATGGAAGACCTATATGTTCCTGAGAATGAGCGCTTCTTCGGTAAAAAGGAGTTGGATGCAAGAAAACTCATTTACGAATACTGGTGGATTGACCTGCAGCAGGCTGCCCGCCGGTCAAACAGCTACAACCACAACACCCAGCGTTACGAAGGAAATGTGTATGACATCAACGGAGAGTTGCGTCCCATTGAAAACCGCTCTTCATTTATTATGAACGATCAGGTTTATGTTTATCCCGACACGCTCGCATGGATTCGCGATTTCACCTATTCTTACAACGAACCATGGGCTACGCGCTATTTCTGGCATCCCGGGTTTGATGAATATCCTGTTGTCGGAGTTACCTGGAAACAGGCGCTGGCATTCTGCAACTGGAGAACAAAAATTCAGACTGATTACCTGTCATCTAAACGGCAGCCCGGTTTGCAGGCTTACAGACTGCCAACCGAGGTGGAATGGGAATATGCCGCACGCGGCGGAAAAGATTTTTCAATGTATCCATGGGGAGGTTATTATGCCCGCGACAAAAAAGGAGTTTTTCTTGCAAACTTTAAACCGCTCAGAGGTAATTACGCCGAAGACGGTGGAATTATTACCATGAAAGTGGGCAGTTTTGAACCCAACGAATACGGGCTTTATGACATGGCAGGAAATGTGGCTGAGTGGACAGAAACAGCTTATGACGAAGCAGGATACAGCTATTTCAGCGACCTGAATCCCACGTTTACCTACAATGCACGACCAGACGATCCGCCGGTTATGAAGCGGAAAGTTATCCGCGGAGGTTCATGGAAAGATGTTGCCTATTACACACAGGTTTCTACCAGAAGTTTTGAATATCAGGATTCTACGAAGTCCTATATCGGATTTCGATGTGTGCGGTCAACTTTTGGCGATGAGTTCAAATAAAAAATATTATTAATACAATTATTACCACTGCGATATGAATTTTGGTGAAATATTTAAAACAAAACGCTGGAGAACTTTCATGGGCTACATCTATGGCTGGGGTGCATCCATAGTGATGATTGGCGCTTTATTCAAACTTCAGCACTGGCAGTATTCCGGTCTTTTGCTCACTATCGGGCTTTTGACGGAAGCCGTTATTTTCTTTTTGTCGGCTTTTGAGCCGCCGCTCGAAATTCCCGAATGGTCAAAGGTATATCCGGAGTTGAGGGATGATTTCGATATGATGGAGCTGGATGACATCAGACCCGCCGGAAAAAACGGACTCAGTCAGCTGCTTGCTTCGTCGGAGCTCACACCCGAATTGCTTGACAAAGTAGGGCAAAGCCTGACCGAACTCTCCACCACGGCAAGAGGAATCAGCGATATTTCTTCGGCAACATTAGCTACCGATCAGTATGTGAAAAACATGAGCACTGCTTCGGAATCGATGAATTCGTTATCCGAACTGAATAAACGTGCCAACGAAGTGGTCAACAGTTCGGTTGAAAAACTTGCACAGTCCTACTCTTCAACATCAGACCATATTGTTGAAACAGGAAAGCACTCCATTGAAAAACTTCACAAAACCAGTGAGGAGTTTTCTTCACAGCTTTTGGAGGCGGGCAAAAAATTGTCGGATACGGTTAACGGCGCATCCAATACGTTCACTTCCGAATTGAAAAACATTGGCGAAAATTCAAAAAACTATTCTGAATATCTTGAAAAACTGAATCAGAATATGCTGACACTGAATGAAAATCTTGAAAATCAGCTGAAGCAGGCAAAAGTTCAGTTTGATACCAATCAGAAATTCAGTGGCGACTTAAACCGTATTAATGAGATTCTCAGCTCATCGGTTAGTGAATTGCAGAAATATAAAGAGAATGCTGAACAATTGAATAAGCACCTGGGAGAATTGAATACCATTTATGGAAACATGTTAGGTGCAATGCGATATACAAACAAGTAAACTGAAGGAACTGTAGTATGGGTTCAAAAAATTGTCCGGAAACTCCCCGGCAGAAAATGATAAACATGATGTACATTGTACTCACTGCAATGCTTGCTCTAAATGTTGCAGCTGAGGTGCTTGATGCATTTAAAGTTGTCAATGTCAGTCTGCTTGAGACCTTTAAAGTGGTGGACATGAAAAATGCCCAGGTGTATGCCCGTTTTGAACAGGCAATGGCTGAAAACGAAACGAGGGTTAAGGAGTGGAAGGAAAAAGCAGACTACGTAAAACTCAATACCGATAACATCATCACTTTTATTTCAACCATTAAGGAAGAACTGGTAACCAAATCAGGATATAAAACCGTAGGTCCCGACGTGTCATTAGGACAGGACGATTTCTATCTGGTGACAATGGGCGGCGATACGCTTATTCTGTCCAGACCCGATGATTTAAATGTTCCATCCGAATTTTTAATCACACAGAAAAAGGCAACCGAGCTGAAAGATGAGATTGGTAAACTCCGTTCGGAATTGGTTTCACTTATTGATGAATCGGATACCGAGCTGATAGAAACTGTCAAAAGCGCACTCGATACTTCCGATCCGCCAGTAAACTTTAGAGAAGGTGGCGAGAGTAAATCATGGGAAACCGAGCGCTTTTTGGACAAACCGCTTGCCGCAGTTTTAACCATTCTGGCAAAAGTACAGATTGACGTTAAGAATTCCGAAGCAAACCTTATCAATTATCTGTTTTCGCAGATTGATGCAGGCTCTTTCCTTTTCAATAAGCTGGGAGCACAGGTTATTCCCAATTCAAATGTCATTCTGCAGGGCGATGAATATGTCGCAGATGTATTTTTAGCTGCAGAAGACACTACACAGCAGCCTGAGATTCTGATAAATAACAGAGAAGTACCGGTCAAGGACGGAAAAGCCACTTACAGGATTAAAACTTCCGAACCGGGTGTTTTCAGCTGGAGCGGACTGATCAGATACAAAACTCCGGGAGGTGTTATCAAAAGTTACCCTTTCCGTCAGGAGTATCAGGTTACCCAGCCCAGTGTAACCATGTCAGCCACACGCATGAATGTGTTTTACAGAGGATTGGATAATCCGTTTGATGTGGGCGCTGGCGGAATTCCGCACGAAAATCTTGAAGTTACCATGACAAACGGCAGGGTGTTGCAACGCGGTGAGGCGTTTGTCATTCAACCCAATGAGTTGGACGAGCAGGGGCGCAGAACAACTGTAACCGTTCATGCAAAAATCGGCAACGAAAGAAGGCTGCTTGGCAGCACCAACTGGCGGGTGAAAAGAGTTCCCGACCCCATTGCCAAAGTTGCAGGACAAGCCGGCGGTTCCATCAGAAAGGAGCGTCTGCTTGCGGAAGACGGCGTGCTTGCCGAGCTGGAAGATTTTGACTTTGACTTCAAATATACCGTCACTCAGTTTCGCGTGGAAATTTCAGCAGCCGGCGGATACGTTAATTTCTTTGAAAGCGCTTCGAACCGGTTTACCGAAGAACAAAAAAATCAGTTCAGAAGGCTTAATCCCAATAGTTTAATATATATAGCAAATATCAAAGCAGTCGGCAGCGATGGCGTTTCCCGCGATCTCGACCCGATTTCGTTTAAAGTACAGTAGTTATGAAAAAAATAATCGCATATACCGGAATTTTGGTTTTTCTGCTTGCTTTTTCGGCAAGAAATGCCGATGCACAGATAATTAACGGTGCATTCAGCACTACCGATATATCGGAGAAAAAACCAATGCCTCTGCCAACTGTCAGGGAGGCAGATGTGCTCTGGTCAAAAAAGGTGTGGAGAATCATCGACCTGAGAGAGAAAATGAACCTGCCGCTCTATTACCCCACTGTGGAAAACGACGGGTTTAAAAACCTGATAACCCTGCTGTTAGATGGTGTTGAAAGCGGGCTGATCACTCCATACGATGCAAGATTGGATGACGATTTCAAGGTTCCTATGACCTACGAGCAGGTTCAGGAAGCTTTTGGAGCGGAAGAATCAACAGAAGAAACCATCGATTTTGACACGGGAGAGCGCAAAATGGTAACCATTCAGGGCGAAATCAGACCCGGAGAAATTAAGCAATACATGATTAAGGAAGAGTGGTATTTCGACAAGCAATCTTCTTCTCTGAATGTGAGAATTGTCGGAATTTGCCCAATCCGCGAGTTCACCCGCGATATTGATCAGGCAGGACAGGTTCAGCGAACCAAGGTTTTCTGGGTATATTATCCCGAAGCAAGAAACCTGCTGGCAACAAACAAGGTGCTCAATCCATACAATCATGCTCAGTCCATGTCGTTTGACGATCTTTTTATCAAAAGATTCTTCAACAGCTATATCGTAAAAGAGTCGAATGTTTACAATAACCGCGATATCAGCGCTTACCTGAGCGGGAAAGATGCCATGCTTGAGTCAAAACGCATTGAAAACGATATTTTCAATTTTGAACAGGACCTTTGGGAGTATTAAAATAAAAAAAGTATTTGAACGCAGGGATGTACTGATGACAGCGCTTTGGTACATCCCTTTTTTGAACTGCAAAACAACGGTTAAATTTATAGAAAAAGTTGAAGGGCTTCTGATTGAAAAAAACAACACTCTATATCATCTTATTGGGAAGTTTTCTTTTTCATTCCTGCAAAAATGAAATAAATCAATTCCTTCCGGGCGGCGCGCGCAAATCCAAAAGCTGGTTTGAGCCGATTCCGTACGGCATGGCGTATATCCCGCGTGGTTCCTATGTTATAGGACCTTCAGATGATGAAGTGAATATTCACAGCAGCAGTTCAAGGCGAATTTCCATCGAATCGTTCTGGATGGACGATACGGAAATCACCAACAACGAATACCGCCAGTTCGTTTACTGGGTGCGCGACTCCATCGCACGAAGTATGCTGGCGCTGGTCTATCCGGAGTTTATGTACACTGAGACTTCCAAGGGCGCTCCGCTCAGCCAGCCGGTTATCAACTGGCGAGAAAAAATCAACTGGAAGAATGCAGACCAGCAGCAGGCTTTGGATGACCTGTTCATGCCTGAACATGAACGCTTTGCCTTTAGCCGGGAGATTGATACCCGAAAACTCGTTTACGAATATGGCTGGGTGGACTACAAACAGGCAGCCCGCCGGGAAAACAGCTACAATCAAGAAAACCGCAGATACGAAGGAAGCATTGTCAATCAGCAGGGAGAAACGATCCCCATTGCAAACCGCAGCTCTTTCCTGATGCGCGAATCGGTTCCCGTTTATCCCGATACTTTGTGCTGGATCAGGGATTTTACCTATACCTACAACGAACCCTACACTTTAAAATATTTTTCACACGTAGGCTTTGACAATTACCCGGTTGTGGGAATCACCTGGAAGCAGGCACGGGCATTCTGCCACTGGAGAACAGATATTCAGCAGGAGTTCAGCAGCAGGTTTAATGAGGCGCCGGCACATGCCTACCGGCTGCCTACCGAAGCAGAGTGGGAATATGCGGCACGTGGCGGTTTGAGCAACTCCGTCTATCCATGGGGAAGCTACTACACCCGAACAGACAAAGGGTGTTTTGTTGCCAATTTCAAACCGATGCGCGGAAATTATGTTGCTGACAGTCCCACTACCACCAACGCCATGCAGGTTGGTCAGTTTGACCCAAACAATTACGGATTGTACGACATGGCTGGAAACGTGGCAGAATGGACAAGCAGCGCATTTTATGAAGCAGCTTATGACAACATGAGCGATTTCAATCCCGAAATTGAGTATGAAACCCGCGCCGACGATCCGCCGGTGATGAAAAGAAAAGTTATCCGCGGCGGCTCATGGAAAGATGTCAGCTATTTTATCCGCAATTCCACACGAACTTATGAATATCAGGATTCTGCCAAATCCTATGTCGGATTCCGGTGTGTGAGAACATCCTTCAGGAGAGAACTGCTCCAAAAATAAATCTAACAGTTTATTATTCAGATTAATAAAAAACAAATGTTTTCAGAAATATTCTAAAAACATTTGCAACACGGTCAGCCAAAAAACGAAATGAAGCTTATAAAGTGATATTTATACCGGTGAATACAGTCGCTCCCGGCATCGTGTAGTAGCGATTCATCTCGTACTTGTCATTCAAAAGATTTTCACCACTAACGTACCATTTTAAATACCTGTTGATGGAATAGGCAGCCTTTGCCTTCAGCAAAGTGTAATCTTCATTTGAAACTACCGGCGAAGGATCATTATCCAGATTGATGATTTGCTGCAAACTTGCATTCAGCTGTAACTTTTTCCACTGATAGTTTGCGCTTAGATAGAGATTATGTTCAGGAGTTGCATAAACCGGATTTTTCATGTGAATGTAGCTATAAGTTGCCGAAAGCCCCAGGTTTTTCACCGGGCGGGCATTAACAAGCGCCTCTATTCCTTTGTTATCAATCTCGCCGGCATTGAGCAATCCCTGCAAGGGAACGGTAATAATCAGGTTATCTCCCTGAATGGAGAAAAATGTCAGCTCCGCATTGAGTTTTCCCTGGTAGAATGTGCCTGAAACTCCTGTTTCGTAATTGATTATCGACTCAGGGCTAAGCTCGGGATTTGGTCCCCACAGAAAAAGTTCCCGAATGGTGGGACTGCGAAATCCTTTGGAAACATTACCTTTCCAGGTTGTATTGCCGGCAAACTTCCAGGCAAATCCAACAGACGGAATGGTGTGGTTTCCGTAAACACTGTGGTTTTGAACCCGGATTCCTGCATTGAGCGTCAGTTTTTCCATCAGAGTTTGCTGCATGAAACCATAAACTCCTGTTTCATTAACCGTTGTATCGGCAAAAACAGTTCCTGCACCGCCCATTGCCAGCAAATTTTCAGCCATTCCCCCGTAGTTCATGTGGTCAATTCCGACGGTCAGATTATTTCCGCTGAACAGGTTGAGGGATTCATAAAGGTTCACTCCGTAATTGTGGTCGGTTGAGTGAAAGCCGTCCGTGATGTTGTGCTCCCCGAAATTGTAAAAAACTTTCAGCGCTCCGCTCGTCTTTTCAAATTCATTCTGAAGGGTGAAAGCCCAGTAACCGCGTGTGATGTCAATCCGTTCGCCGGGATTTGCGTTGAGTGTATCAGGTCCCGGATCGGCGGCTTTGAATCCGGCTAAGCTCAAATCGGTATTCAGGTGAAAATGCTGATTTACATCATAGCCCAGTTTTATGTATCCGTTTTTGATGTTGAAATCGGAATGTTCGCGGTGTCCGTTGGTGCGGTCGTGATTTCCTGAGGCAAAAACCGAAAACTTATTCTTTTTATACCCGCCTGAAACCATATATTTTTGGGTGTTGAATGAACCGTATGAGATGCGGGCATTTCCCCTTGCGCCGTCTGCCGTCTGCTTTTTCGTGATGATGTTAATTACGCCGCCCATTGCATTGGAGCCGTAGAGTATGGATGCAGGTCCGCGGATTACTTCAACCCGCTCGGCGTCCGATGCCACGTAAGAGTCGGGGAGCGGATGTCCCATGATTCCCATGAACTGGGGGTGGCCGTCAATAAGCATCAAAACTCCGGTGGTGGGCACTCCGCCAACGCCGCGGATGGAAATCTGCCCGGCTGCGCCATCGGCAACACCAAATCCGGTAACTCCCCGCTCAGTAACAAAAAGTCCGGGAACTTTCCCGTTTAAAACGGGTAGCAGCGCCGATTCATCACTCTCTTCAATCTGCAATCTGTCGATTACAGAAACTGCCATGGGCACGCTGTTCCGGCTCACGCCAACATGGGTGCCCGTAACAACTATTTCATCAATTTTTACCGTGTCAGTCACACTTTGCGCGGGCTGACCAACTGTTATCAGCGGATAAAAAAATAGACCGCTCAACAGGATGCGTACTGAAATTCTTCTGTTTTTTCTCATTTTAAATTTTTCGTGTTACTATTTATTTAATTCGTGTTACCGTAAGGGCAAAAAAAATTATTCTGCTTTGCTCATAATCAGTTTTCCGTGCTGTATCCCATTAATACTGATTAATTTATCTGAAATTTCCGTAAGTTTTTTGGAAGGACCTTTCACAGCAATGATTTCAAGGTAATTCAGTTCATTCAGATAAAAACCCTGAGTTGAAAGTACAAATTCACGATATGTTGACTGGATTTCAAATGATCTCTTCTGAATTTCAGTTTTCCCGTAGTCGAAAACTAACAAAACAGCTCCGGCAACAATGTTGTCACATTTCCATTTCTCTTCAACTAAATTTTTCTCAATCAGGTGACGTATCGCGCGGGAGCGGTTTGAAAAATTATTCTCTTCCACATATTCATCAAGCGCAAGCAAAAGCTCTTCATCCAATGAAACACCAAAACGGGTAACTGCCATAAAATGTTACTTTTATTGAAATTCGTGGCACGAATATAAGAAAAGTTGGGAATTCCAAAGCAAAAAGCCCTGAATTTTCAGATTATTTATTTTCAATGCTAAAACGGGTTTAATAATGGGAGAAGTAATCTATCTCCCGAAGATTTGAGATTTAAACGGCGTGCTGAAGCAAGCTGATTTATACGTTAATTGAAATTTTCACTTTCCCGCCGAGTCCTTTCTCTACGATTTCAAATAATGTTTTTAAAGTGATATTACTTCCATCGTTTTCAATTCGTGAAATAAAAGGTCTTTTCTTGTCAATTAGATCTGCAAGTTCCTGTTGAGTAATATTTTTCTTTTCGCGTGCGTTTTTCAGTAACAGACCTACTTTAAAAGATTCAAAATCTCTATCCAATGCGTCACGTCTTGGCGTTCCTTTTTTCCCGTAAACATCGTCTTTTATATCTTTCCAGCTTCTTGTTTCCATATTATTTATTTTTTTCATCATAATATTTTTTCATCAATCTTAATGCTTTTTCAATCTCTCTTTTTGGCGTTTTTTGCATTTTCTTTGTAAATCCATTTAATAATACAACTAATTTACCTTCATCAAAAAAGTAGAATACTCTCCATGTATTTGAGAATAAGCTAATTCTTGCTTCAAAAAGTCCGTTTGTTCCTGCAATTGCTTTAAGATAATTGCCTGGAACACGTTCCAGTGTTTCAATCGCTTCAATTATCTTGAAAATCTTATTTTGAATCTTTTGCGGTTGTTGTTTTAAGAAGTCACTAAAATGATTTTCATATTCAACAACCTCCCGA
>JACDJB010001291.1_pt1 | contig 20726 bp, 22 predicted proteins | sample 7454121 | NCBI WGS metagenome assembly JACDJB01 (sample SAMN14253290, study PRJNA609438) | sludge metagenome | isolation source: sludge after 25d culture with pyrite | collected 2018-12-20
ATGGCCGTCCAGGAACTGCTGGGCCTGGATCCCGACGGTGGCCGCGTCCAGGTCGGGGGTGCCCATCGGACCGGAGATCACCCAGGCGCGAGCGATCACCCCAAACGTCGCCACGATCACCCCCACCCACGCCAGCGGTTCCCCGGCCAGACCCGACAGGCGCGCCCGCAACCCTGTGGCCGGGCGCTCGTCGGGCCCAGCCTGGGCATCTGAGGGGGTCACTCGGGCAGGATAACGAGACGATGAACGAACTTCCCGCTTCCGTGAGCCCCGCACCTTCCGAGTCGTCGGACCTCGACGTCACCCGGGCACAGTTGCGGGCCACGTTGATCGGACGGGAGGGGGCGGCCGACGACCGTGACCGCATCCTGGCGTTTCTCGACGATCACCCGGACGCAGCCCACCGCAGCTGCGCGCCGGGCCATCTGACCGGTTCTGCGGTGATCGTCGACGCCACCGGCTCCCGCGCACTGATGATGCTCCATGCCAAGATCGGCCGGTGGCTGCAGATGGGCGGTCACGCCGACGGCGACTGCAACCTGGCCGGCGTGGCCCTGCGCGAGGCCACCGAGGAGTCCGGTATCGAGGGGCTCACGCTGTACGCACCGGCGATCGATGTCGACGCCCATACGGTCTCTGGCCGACGCAACGAACCCGGCCACGAACACCTCGACCTGCGATTTCTCGTCATGGCACCGCCCGGCGCCGCCGAGGTGGGCAACGACGAGAGCGATGCGCTCGCCTGGGTCAGCGCCGACGAGCTCGACTCACTCGTCCCCGCCATCGACAACCTCACCGCTTGGCTCGTCCGCAGAGCGCTCGCGCTCGCCCCGGTCTAAGACGCCGTCGAGCTCCTCGTCATCGGCGAAGAGGTGTGCCCAACACGCCGGATCGCCGCCCTCATCCGTGGGCTCGTTACCTGCGGTAGCCCCCTCGGTCATGGGATCAACCTACGCTCGCGCCATGACGCAGCGCAGCGACGTCCCGGCGGCTCCCCTCCAGGTCGGTGCGGCCCTTCCGACGATGGCGCTCGGCTGGTCGCGCTCGACGCTGGTCGACTGGTGCGATCTGATCGACGACGGGCCGTTCTCCTCGATCAGCTGCGGTGAGCGGATCACGTTCCACAACACCGAGATGCTGACGACGTTGGGCGCTGCGGCCGGCCGTTGCGACCGGGTGCGGGTGCTGTTGAACCTGGCGGTGGGTCCGTGGCATCACACCGCATTGCTCGCCAAGCAGGTGGCCACCCTGGACGTGATCACCGACGGACGGGTCGAGCTGGGACTCGGCGTCGGCGGGCGCCCCCAGGATTTCGAGGCGCTCGGCGTGGACTGGTCGTACCGCCACCAGCGCCTCGACGACCAGGTGGCCGAGCTACGGCGCTGGTGGGCCGGCGACTCGGTGCTCGACGGCGCTCCGCCGCTCGGCCCTCCGCCGGTGCAGCCGGGCGGCCCGCCGTTGTACTCGGGAGCGATGGGGCCCAAGGCCACCGCGCGGGCGGCGCGCTGGGCCGACGGCATCAGCTGGTTCGACCTCAGCCTGGATGCGACCGAGGTGACCGCGGCGGCCGGGCGCGCAGCCGACGCCTGGGCCGACGCCGGCCGGGAGGGTCGACCCCATCTGAAGGTGGCCTGCTTCGTCGCCCTCGGGGAAGGGTCCACCCCGACGCTGCGCAGCTTCACCGAGAACTACCTGGCGATCTTCGGGCGGCGCTTCGCCGCCGACACCGCCGCCACCGCCACCCTCGATGACCCCTCAGCGTTGACCGACGCGTTGCTCGGCCTGGCCGACACCGGTGTGGTCGACGAGGTCATCCTGGTGCCCGCCACGGTCGACCCACGCTGTGGTGAGCTGATGGCCAACGTCGTCGGGGCGCTGGCCCCCGCCCGATGACGCCATCGGAGCTCGATCCTGCCGCCCTCCGCCAGCGCAAGCGGCTGATGATCGCCTTCTGGCTGATCGCGGTCTTCTTCGTCGTCGAACTGGTCGCCGGCGTGCTGACCGGGTCGAGTGCCCTGCTGGCCGACTCGGGGCACATGCTCGCCGACGTCGTCGGCATGGGCATGTCGCTGGCCGCCATCCAGCTCGCCTCCCGGCGGGACCTGAGAGCGATCGTGCGCCACCTCCCCAGCACGAAGGCCTCCAGGCCCTATCGCCTCCGCATCCTGATCGGGGTCATCGCGTCGGCGCTGCTGCTGGCGATGGCGATGTACGTCGTCGCGCGGGCGGTCATCGAGCTGACCGGCGAAGCGACGGTGCGCGGCCTGCCGATGCTGATCGTCGCCCTGGTGGGCCTAACGGTCAACATCGTCGCGTTCTACCTGCTGCGGGATCCCACCCAGGGGTCGCTCCGGCTGAGTAGCGCCTACCTGGAGGTGCTTGCCGACACGATCGGTTCGGTCGGGGTCATCGTCGCCGCGGTCGTGCTCGAGGTCACCGGCTGGAGCTGGGTTGACCCGATCATCGGCATCGGCCTGGCCTTGTGGTTGTTGCCGAGGGGATTTCGCCTTGGCCGCCAGGGCGTGCGCATCCTCCGCCAGGCCGCCCCGCCCGACCTGGACCTCGTCGGTCTGGAGGCGGCGCTCCGCCGCATCGACGGGGTACTCGACGTGCTCGACCTTGACGTCTGGACCCTCAGCGCCGACCTCGATGCCGCATCCGCCCGGCTGGGCGTCACCCGGGACACCGATCGGCACGCAGTGCTGGAGCGCGCCCAGGAGCTCTTTGAGCGTCACTGCGACATCTCCCACGGCACGCTGCTCGTCGAGGCCGACGGCGACCCGGTCCCATCCGAGGTCACCTGGTAACGACGAGCGCCCTACGATCGCCACCATGTTCCCCCGCACGAGCGCCACGTCACTGCCGAAGCGGCTTGCCTGCGGGCTGGCCGTCGTTGCGCTTGTCGCCGTCGGATGCAGTGACGAGTCATCCGAGACGAGCACCCCCGACCGCTCCGGGCCTGCGGACACGACCACCCCGGCTGCCCTCGAGCGCTACGCCGACTACACCCCGGAGCAGTACGCGGGTACCGACAACTGGTTGTGCCATCCCGATGCGGATGACCTGTGCGACGACGACCTGGACGCCACCGAGGTCAAGGCGGACGGGTCCACCCGAGAGCTGCCGTGGACGGCGGACCCCGACGCACCGATCGACTGCTTCTACGTCTACCCGACGATCAGCCGGGACGCTGGCCTCAACAGCGACCTCGACGCCTCACCCGACCAGGAGGGCTACGCCGCCCGCAACCAGGTGGCCCGGTTGGGCGAGCAGTGCCGGGTGTTCGCCCCGGTATACCAGCAGGTCACGCTGGCCGGAATCGGCGGTGCGGCGACGCCAGAGGCTCGCGACACCGCCTACGGTGACGTGCTCGACGCCTGGAAGAGCTACATGGCGGAGGCCAACGACGGCCGCGGCGTGGTGTTGATCGGCCACTCGCAAGGCTCCAGCCTGCTCAAGCGTTTGATCGCCGAGGAGATCGACCCCAACGACGACGTCCGGGAACGCCTGGTGTCCGCCTACCTGCCCGGCGCCGCAGTCAACGTGCCCGAGGGCCAGGACGTCGGTGGCGACTTCGACAACGTGGCGCCGTGTTCCTCGCCTGAGGACACCGGCTGCTTCCTCAGCTGGGCCAGCTACCGCTCGACCGCTCCCCCGCCGGACAACGCCATCTTCGGGCGTACTGCCGAGGACGCCATGAGGGCGGCGTGCATCAACCCGGCCGCCTTGTCCGCCGGGCTGTCGAGCGGGTCGGCGGAACTCAGCGGGTTCTTCCCCGCCAACCGGGGTGGCACGATCCTGGCGGGCAGCGACGGAGCGCCGCCTGATCCGACCGTCGAGAACTCCTGGGTCGACCCCGAGGTAGCGGTGGTCGACACCCCCTACGTCACCCTTCCCGGCCTCACCTCGGGTGAGTGCACCGGCGACGATCGCACCGACTGGCTCGAGGTCACGGTCAACGGAGACCCCGCCGACCCTCGGGCCGACGACATCGGCGGCGATCTCAGCCCCGAGTGGGGCCTTCACCTGCTCGACCTCAGCCTGGTGATGGGCGACATTCAGGCCCTGGTCACCGCTCAGACCAAAGCCTATGTCCAGTGAACAAGGCCTTCCTCAGTTGAACCTGTTCGTGATCGAGCACGAACCCGACGCGTCGGTCGGGCGGCTGGCGCCGCACCTGGCCGCCCACCAGGTCACGATGGTCCGGCCTGCCGGCGGCGACGCGTTGCCGCCGACCGCCGGTATCGACGGTGTGATCGTGCTCGGCGGATCGATGGGCGCCTACGAGGTCGACGGGCATCCCTGGCTCGTCGACGAGAAGGCCTGGATCGCCCAGGTGGCCAGCGACGACGTGCCGATGCTGGGTATCTGCCTGGGGGCCCAGCTGCTCGCCGACGCCACCGGGGGTCGTGCCTTCCGCTCCGAACGCCGGGTGGAGGCCGGCGTGTACCGGCTGCACCCGACCGAGGCCGGACGGCGGGACGCGGTGATGCCCCACGCCGGGGACGCGGTGTTCGCCGTCCACGGCGACACCTTCGAGTTGCCACCGGATGCCACCCTCCTCGCCAGCTCGGACGACTACATCCAGGCCTTCCGCGTCGGTTCCGCCCTCGGCGTGCAGTTCCATCCCGAGACCGACGCGAACACCGCCGTCGCATGGGCCCAGTCGCTCGTCGCGCCGGTACTCGAACGGGCCGACGTGACGCTCGAGCACTTCACCGACGAGTTGCGCGAGTCAGAGGCCGACCTCGACGCATCGTCCCACCGCTTCTTCGATGCCTGGATCGACACGCTGGGGAGCACTCCCGAAAACGCGCCAGACTAGGGCCTCCGAAACTCCCCGAGGAGAGCGCCGCGTGAAGATCGACTATTGGTTTGACCCCATCTGCCCGTGGTGCTGGCTGACCTCGCGGTGGGTCGCCACCGTGGCCGCCGAGCGGGACCTGGACGTCACGTGGCGCCCGATCAGCCTGTTCCTCAAGAACGCCCCCGAACCCGACGATGAGTTTTATGAGTCCACCCTGTGGAGCCGCAACCTGCTGCGCGTCGTCGAAGCGGTGCGCGAGGCCGGCCACGAGGACCGCATCGGCGAGCTGTACACCCGCTTCGGCACCCACATCCATCACGAGGACGACCACGACTTTCACGTCGCCGACGACCTCGAGGCGCTGGGTTTGGACCCGAAGCTGGCCGGGGCCCAGGACGACGACCGCTTCGATCAGGTGATCCAGGCGGCAATGGACGAGGGCCTGGCCCTGACCGGCGGGAACGTCGGCACGCCGCTGATGGCCCTCGACGGCACCGACGGGCAACGTGTCGGGCTGTTCGGCCCGGTGATCTCGCGGGTGCCGACCGGCGACGGGGCGGTGGCAGCCTGGGACGCGTTCGTCACGCTGGCCCAAACCCTCGGCTTCTGGGAGACCAAGCGGGACCGCTCCGAGGGACCCCAGTTCGAGAGCGTGCCCACCGAGGTGCTCGCCGGAATCAGCTGAGGGCTGGGCTAACTCAGCGCGGTGGCCACCGAGCCAAAATAGTCGACGTGGGCCTCGGTCGAGTCGAGCCCCAGGCCCATCGTGACGATCGCCGCGTGGCTGCCACCCTGATCGCGCCACTGCCCCACCTTGGCCGCCACGTCGGCGGGCCCCTTGTTCGACAGGATCAGGTACTCGGCGCCGAAGCCCTCGAGCGGTCGTCCGGCCTCGGCGAGCAGCTCCTTCAACCGGGCCCATTGCTCGGCCACGTGGATGCGGGGACCACCGAAGATGAAGCCGTCACCGAGGCGCACCGCCCGGCGCAGCGACGCCGCTCCGAACCCGCCGACCCAAACCGGCGGCGGCACGGACGGCCGGGGCACGATGCCGGCCCGCGCCACCCGGTCGAAGCGGCCCGCAAAGCTCACGGTCGGCTCGGTCCAGTAGCGGCGCAACAGCTCGATCTGTTCGTTGGCACGCTGGCCGCGGGTGGCGAAGTCCTCGCCCAGCGCCTCGTACTCCACCCAGTTCCAGCCCACACCGACGCCGAGGCGAAGCCGGTTGCCCGACAGCACGGCCAGGTCGGCCGCCTGCTTGGCGACCAGCGCGGTCTGGCGCTGGGGCAGGATCAGCACCCCGGATGCAAACTCGAGGGTGTCGCTGCGACCGGCCAGGTAGGCGAACAACACGAACGGGTCGTGAAACGGATCGTTCTCGTCGTAGGGGCCGGTCAGCTCCGGCTGCCGGTCGGCCTGTTCGGCCCCGAGCACGTGGTCGTAGGCGACCAGGTGGCGGTACCCCTGGGCCTCGATGGCATCGCCGATCGCCCGCACTGCGTCGGCCTCGCCGCCCAACTCGATCTGGGGGTACACCACCCCCACCTGAATACCGGCGTCGATCATCGTGCATCCGCCGAGTACACCGGCAGGTCCAGCATGGTCACCAGCCCCGGCTCGGCAGCGACGACCGCCGGCACGGCGTTGAGCACGTGCATGGCGGTCGCCAGGCACCCGGCGTAGTTGTGGTCGCCGTTGGGCGAGCTCAGCTCCAGCTCGAGGTGCGCGTTGGGGTCGCCTGAGATGTCGATGCGGTAGCCCGAACCCTGGGGCCAGTCGGGTCGGTCCTCATCCAGCAGCCGGGTGACGTGCTCGAGCACGATCCGCTCGACGCCGTCGACCATGCCGATCACCTCGAAGCGCATGCCGGACAGGCCGCCCTTCGGCACGGTGCCCGAGGCGATCTCGATGTCCTCGTCGGCGTAGATCACCTCGTGGCGCTCAACGACGTCGTCGAGTCTCAGCCCGATCGATCGGGCGACCAGTGAGACGACCGGACCCCAGGCCAGCGCCGTCGAACCCGGGGCCAACAGGATCGATTCGGACTCTGAGCTTCGCCCGAAGCCCATGATGTCGAACATGGTGAAGGGGTTGTCCCAGGTGGCGTAGTTGACGATCTCGGTCATGCGCGCCGAGTCGACCCGGCTGCACAGTGCCAGGGCGCCGACCGTGATGCCGACGTTGCCGTAGCCGGGGTCGATGCCGGAGGTGTACAGCGTGGCCCCACCCTCGACGGCGGCGGCCCGCAGCCGGTCGGCCACGCCGGGGCCGGCGAGCTCCGGGGCCAGCAGCGGCACGAACGAGGTGTTGACCACGTTCTTGCCCAGGGCCAGCATGCGCTCCAGATCGTCGATCACGCCGTCGGGCCGCAGGTCGCTGTTGGCGGTGTAGCAGACCACATCGGCGTCGGAGGCGAGTAACTCGTCGGCGTCCCGGGTGGCGATCACCCCGGTGGGGTCGATGCCGACCAGCTCACCGGCGTCGACGCCCTCCTTGGCCTCGGAGTGCACCCACAGCCCGGCCAGCTCGAGCTGCGGGTGGGCGACGATGCCCCGCACCGCGTGTTCGCCCACCGTGCCGGTGGCCCACTGGATCACCTTGATCGTCATCAGCTCTCCTCCAGCAGCACCAGCGGGATCCGCCGGTCGGTCGATGCCTGATAGTCGTCGTATGCGGGCCACACCTCGGTGGCCCGAGACCACCAGGTGTCCTTGTCGTCGCCGTCGAGCTCCCGGGCGACCAGGTCGTGCACGTCGGGTCCGTCCTGAACGGTCACGGCCGACCCGTCGGCCAGGTTGTGGTACCAGGCCGGGTGTTGCGGCGCCCCGCCCATCGAGGCGATCACGACGTACGCTCCGTCGTGTTCCACCCGGATCAGCGGGGTCTTGCGCAGGTTGCCCGAGCGGTTGCCGACCGTGGTGAGGATGATGCACGGCGCGCCTTGCAGCTCGCCGCCCTCGACCCCACCGGTCGCTTCGTACTGGGCGACCTGCGTGGCGATCGGCTCCCACGGGCTGGGCACGTACGTTCCGGTGAGTGGCATGTCCACACGGTACGCGAACTACCGCCCCGGCGCCGCGCCGTCGACGCCACGATGCCAGCGCCGCCACGTCACCCCGAATGCGCCGTCGAAGCTGCGGTGCGCCGCCCGCAGCTCGGCCCCCGGCCAGTCCGCCGGGCACAGCTCGGCCGGCAGCAGCGGGTCGCCGCCCAGGTGCCGCAGCGCATCGGCGGAGGCGACGAACGCAGCGGGTAAGGCATCGAGGTCCTCGGCCACGAGGCGAGGGGCCAGGCCGTCCAGCCCGGTGATCAGCTCGCTGGCGGTGGCGGCCCAGCCGTCGAGGTCCCACAGGCGGGCCGCCAGCTCACGCCCATCCTCCTCCCAAACCGGCATGGCCCCACGAAACCAGCGGTGCGGGGCGGTGAGCACTGGGTCGACCTCGAGCGACCGGGAGTCGCCCAGGTTGTCCGGCCGACACCACACACCGTCGCGCAGCTCGGCCAGCCGCGCCCGGCCCGCGGCGGTTCGAAAGGCGGCCCGGTCGACCGGCGAGCGGCGGCCGGACTCGACGATGACCAGCACCCATGCGCCCTTCCATGCAACGGTGCCGCCCCGACGCGACCGGTCCTGGCGGGCGCGGCGGTCGACCAGTGGTCCCGCCAGCCGGTAGCCGTCGCCGTCGGGGGCCACCTCTCCGGCAGCCACCATTCGGGACAGGGCGGTGCGGGTGGCGCTTTCGCCCACACCGAACAGCTCCCCCGAGCGCACCAGCACCCGGGTGGACAGTCGCGGTGGGGTGACGCCGAGCAGGGTCGACGCCAGCACCGAGCGGGCGGTGAGCGGCCTCGGCCTTTCCAGGGTGTCACGTGTTGGCGTCATGTGTCGTCGAAGCGTAACATCACGGCCGTGGCCGTCACCGCTGCACCCATCAACGACCCCACCCGCCAAACGCTGGTTCCACCCGCCTCCGCGCTGCCCGACGTGCTGCCGACCGAGGTGCTGACCGCATCGGGCAAGGCCAAGGCACCCCTGCGCGACGACCTGCGGCGCATCGCCTCATACCGCAACGTCGGCACCGTGCTCGGCCTGTGGGCCGCCATCGCTGGTGCCTGGGCGCTGGCATTCCGCTGGGGCCAGCCGGTCGGCTACGCCGCCCTGTTCGTGTGGATGGGGCCGATGTTCGCCCGCCTGGCGATACTGGCCCACGAGGCGGCCCACCGACTGCTGTTCCGCAATCGACGGGCCAACGACCTCGTCGGCCGCTGGCTACTCGCCAGCCCCGCGTTCGTGCCGTTCGAGCTGTACCGGCGCAGCCACTTCGCCCACCACCGCGAGGAGTTTGGCCCCGGTGAGCCCGACACGGCGCTGTACTCGGGCTACCCGATCACCAAGGCGTCCTGGCGACGCAAGCTCACCCGGGATGCCCTGGGCAGCTCGGGGTGGAAAAACCTCAAGCCGCTGCTCACCTCGCTGCGCAGCGCCCAGGGCCGCCGCATCGGCGGCACGATTCTGGCCGTCCAGGCGGTGATCTGGGTGGCGACCGCCCTGGCGACCGGCGCCTGGTGGGCCTACCCGGTGCTGTGGCTGGCGCCGTGGATGACCGTGTGGAGGGTGCTCAACCGGCTGCGGGCCATCGCCGAACACGGGGGCATGGAGCGCTCCAAGGACCGGCGCCGCACCACCCACCACGTCGGCCAGAGCCGGCTGGCCAGCTGCTGGGTGGTGCCTTACAACACCGGCTGGCACCTGGCGCACCACACCGACATGGGCGTGCCGTGGCGCAACCTGCCCCGCTTCCACGCCGAGCTGGTGGCCGCCGGTTGGGTGACCCCCGAGGCGACCTACCCCACCTACCGGGCCTTCTGGCGGGCGGCCAGCTCGGGCTGACGCCCTACTCGCTGGAGACGGCCTCGAGCACGTCCATCTTGGCGGCGCGCCGCGCCGGCCGCAGCGCCGCCAGCACACCGGCCATCGCCGACAGCACCGTTATGACCAGCAACCGCACCGGCGCTGGATCGAAGGCGCTGAAACCCTGGTCGCGCAGGCTGGCCATCATGGCGCCGGCCACCACCAGGCCGATCAGCAGCCCCAGCACCGTACCCAGCACGGCGATGATCACCGACTCCCAGCGGATCATCGAGCGCACTTGGGAGCGCACCATGCCCACCGCCCGCAACAGCCCTACCTCGCGGGTGCGCTCGAAGATCGACAGCGCCAGCGTGTTGGCGATGCCCAACAGGGCGATGAACACCGCCAGGGCCAGGAACACGTACAACATGTTCAAGAAGATGTCGATCTGCGCGGTCTGGCTCTTGACGAACGCCGACAGGTCGTTCACCTCGGCCCCCGGGAAGTCGCCCAGAACGCCCTCGATCTCGGACTTCACCTTGCCGACCGACGCGCCGTCGGCCACCTGGACGGTGATCTGAAAGTCCTTGGGCGTCTCGGTGATCCGGTCGAAACCCTTCAGCGACACGACCGTGCCGGCCAGCGTGTCGGCGTTCTCGAAGATCAGCCCCACCGTGTACTTCTGGGGGCCCGAGTCCGGGCCGGTGAACGTGATCGTGTCGCCCAGCTTCCAGCTGTTTCGCTTGGCGGCGGCAGCCGACACGGCCACCTGGTCGGCGGACAGGTCGGTCGTCCCCGACGTCGTGCCCAGGTCGACCGCCTTCGACAGCGCGGCGAGGTCGGCACCGATCACGATCGACCCGCCGGACTCGCCGTCGAGCTGGCCGAAACCGAACCTGATCGGCGAGGCCAGCTTCACGCCCGGCAACTTGGCGATCTGCTCGCCGTAGCTGGGCGGCAGGCCACCGGTCGGGTCGAACTGGCTGGCGGTCACGACCAGGTCGCCGATCACCTGCTTCTCGACGGTTTTGGTCACCGAGGTTTTGGTCGATGCCCCGAGCACGGTGACGAACCCGACGATCGACACGCCCATCACCAGCGCCAACGCCGTCGTGGCGGTGCGAGCCGGGTTGCGCATCGAGTTCTGACGGGCCAGCGATCCGGTGATCCCCCGCAGCCGGGCCGCTGGGGCGCCGATCAGTCGCGCCGCGGGCACGGCGATGCGTGGCCCCAGCACCACCGCAGCCACGAGGATCGTTCCGGCGCCGAAGCCAACCAGCAACGGGGCGGTAGCGACGGCCCCCCACACCAACAGCGCCGCCCCCGCTGCGGTCAGCACCAGGCCGACGATCAGCCGAACCTTGCTCGAGCCGCTGTCGTCATGGGAGGCCGAACGCAGCGCCTCCATCGGCGACACCCGCGCCGCCCGGCGGGCGGGCAACAACGCTGCGCCGATCGTGACGCCCACGCCGACGACGAAAGCGACGACGATGGTCGACACGGTGACGACGTTGGGCCCCGAGGGCAGCTCGATGCCCAACCCGGCCAACAGGGAGCGCATGCCGCTGGCCAGCAGCACGCCCAGCCCGAGCCCCACCAGCGCCGAGATCACCCCAACGACCGCCGCCTCGATCGCGACGGTGCCCAGCACTTGGCTGCGCACGGCACCGATCGCACGCATCAGGCCCAGCTCCTGGGTGCGCTGTGCGATCAGGATCGAAAAGGAGTTGTAGATCAGGAAGGCACCGACGACCACTGCGACCACGGCAAAGACCAACAGGAAGGTCTGGAAGAACCCCAGGCCCTGGCGAATCGCGCTCTGGGTCTCCTCGTTGAAGGCCGTGCCGGTGATCGCCTCATAGTCCTTGGGCAACATCCGGTTGATGTCGTTCGTCACCTGCTGCTCGGAGACACCGTCGACGGCCGACACCTGGATGGAAAAGAAGTTGTCGCCGTAGTCGGACAGCTCCTGGGCGGTTTTCAGGTCGGTCAGCACCGCTGCGGCGCCGGCCAGGTTGTTCTCGTTGCCGAACGTCGCCAATCCGACGACGGTCATCGTGCGCGGGGCTGCCGCCGCGAACACCTGCACCTCATCGCCGATCGAGACCTTGGCTTCGGTGGCGGTGGTGACGTCGAGCACCACCTCGGTCGGGCCAGAAGGCTTCTTGCCCTTGTTCAACTTCCAGGTGGCGAAGTTGGGATTATCGGAGAAGTTCTGCAGCAGTGTCGGGGGCCCGAACCCCGGCTTGAGCGCATCGCCCTTCATGTCGGTCGCCTGCGCCTGGAACTGGATGAAGCCCTCGGCAGATTTCACCGAGTCCAGCGCGGCCACCTGCTTCTCCAGCTCCGCGGGGACACGGTTGCGCTCGCTGGGGCCGAACGGGTTCTGCACCTCGTTGGCGCCTCGCACCAGCGAGTCGGTGCCCTCGGTGATCTGGTCGAAGAGCTCGTCGAAGACCTTGCCGATCGTGTCGGTCAGCACCAACGTGCCGGTGGTGAACGCCACGCCCAGCGCCACCGCCAGCGCTGTCGTGAACAGTCGCAGCTTGCGGGACCACAGCCCGGCTCGGATCAACTTCCACATGGCGGCGCTCCAGGAGGGAAAGCGACCAGCGTACCGAGCCACCCACCCCCGGTAGGTTGTACCGATGGTGACCGCCACGTCCTCGCTCTCATTCCCCGGTTCGTCCCGTTCGTTTGCCCCGCTCGGGGTAGGCACGTGGGCGTGGGGCGACAAGTCCACATGGGGCATGGGCGGCTACGACACCGGGATCAGCGAGGCGACGATCGCCGAGGCGTTCGATGCCTCGCTCGAGGCCGGCGTCACCCTGTTCGACACGGCCGAGGTGTACGGCGACGGCGAGAGCGAACGCATCATCGGCCGCCTGCTCAAGGGCGATCCCGCCCGGCGGGAGCGGGCGCTCATTGCCACCAAGTTCATGCCCGCGCCGTGGAAGCTCAACGTGCGCACTGCCCTCCGTTCAGCACTGGAGGCCTCGCTGGAGCGGCTGGGGGTGGACCGGGTCGACCTGTACCAGCTGCACGGACCGGTCAGCCTGCGCTCGCACTCCGCCCTGGCCGACGCGCTGGCCGAGGTGGTCGAGGCCAAGCTGTGCGACGCGGTGGGCGTCTCCAACTACTCGATCGGTGAGATGGGCTCGATCCACGCCCAGCTCGCCGCCCGGGGCGTCCCGCTGTCCTCGAACCAGATCGAGTACTCGCTGCTGCGCCGCCGGCCGGAGACCACCGGGCTGATCGAGGCCTGCCGCCGGCTGGGCGTCGTCCCGCTGGCCTACTCCCCGATCGGTCAGGGACGCCTCACCGGCAAGTATTCCGCCGCCAACCCTCCCCCCAAGGAGCGCACCTTCTCGGCCCATCCGATGGAACAGGTCGACCGGATCACCGCCGAGCTCGCCCGCATCGGCGAGCCCCACGACCGCACCCCCGCCCAGGTGTCGCTGGCGTGGCTGATCGCCAAGGGCGCCGTGCCCATCCCGGGCGCCAAGAACGCCGAGCAGGCGTCCCAGAACGCCGGCGCCCTCGGTTGGAGCCTCACCCCCGAGGAACTCGAGGTGCTCGACGGCCTGGCGCTGTCGGGCCAGCGCACGATCAGCCAGCGCATCTGGCAGCACGGCTGACCCACGTTCCCATTTGTTCAAGACCGGACGGGTGGCCCAGCCGTAGGTTGGGATCATGACCCGATCACCGATCGTTCTGCCCCCCGGCGCCGGGCGCCGCTACGACATGGGTGGGATCGCCGCCACGTTCGTCGCCGACGGGGCAGAGACCAACGGCGCCTACTCGATCTCGACGTGGCGCCTCGATCCCCACACGACCGGCCCCGGCGCCCATCATCACCCAGAGGACGACGTCTTCCTCGTCACCGAGGGCACGATGAGCTTCTTGATCGACGACCGTTGGGACGACGCTCCGGTGGGCACGTTCGTGCTCGTGCCCGGCGGCACGACCCACGACTTCGAGAACCGCAGCGATGCGCCGGCCGCCGTGTTCACCATCGCGACGCCCGGCAACTTCGAGCGGTCGATGCCCGCCATCGTCGACTGGTTTCGTGACCATCCCCCAGGGGCGGCGCCTCAGCCGGACGGCACAAACTTGTAGCCCACCCCGCGCACGGTGATGATCCGTTCGGGAGCGGACGGTTCCGCCTCCACGCGGGAGCGCAGACGCTTGATGTGGACGTCGAGGGTTTTGGTGTCGCCCACGTAATCGCCGCCCCACACCCGGTCGATCAGCGTGGCCCTTGGCAGCACTCGTCCGGGGTTCTCCATCAGCACGGCGAGCAGCTCAAACTCCTTCAGCGGCAGGTTGACCAGCTCGCCCCGCACCGTCACCTCGTGACGGTCGAGGTCCACGGTGACGTCGCCGCCGACCAGCAAATCAACCTCCTCGTGGTCGGCCTCTCGGAGCCCGACGGCATCCAGCCCGCGACGACGCAGCACGGCACCGATGCGAGCCAACAGCTCGCGCATCGAATATGGCTTCGTGACGTAGTCGTCCGCACCGACCTCGAGGCCGACGACCGTGTCGATCTCGGAGCTCTTGGCGGTCACCATGATGATCGGCACGCTCGAGCGGGCCCGGAGCTCCCGGCACACATCCAGCCCAGACACGGTGGGCAACATCACGTCCAACAACACCAGATCGGGCTCGACCGACGGAAACATCTCCAGCGCCTCGGCGCCGGTGCGGGCCACCGCCACCTCGAAGCCCTCCCGTCCCAAGCCGACGGTGAGCGCATCGACGAACGACTCCTCGTCCTCGACGACCAGGATCGTGCCCTTGCTCATCGTGGGGTCTCCCGGCCCGGCAACCTCATCAGGAAGGTGGTGCCGACGCCCTCGGTTGAACGAACGTCCACCGAGCCACCGTGATTCTGGGTGACGTGGCGGACGATCGCCAGGCCCAGGCCGGTTCCGCCCGTGTCGCGGCCGCGGGCGCGGTCCACCCGGTAGAACCGCTCAAAGATACGCTCGAGGTCGGCGCCGGGAATGCCGATGCCCGAGTCGGCCACCTCGACATCGATCAGGCCGCCACCGTCGCGCCGTAGCCCGATGCACACCGTGCCGCCGTCGGGCGAGTACTTCACTGCGTTGTCAACCAGGTTGTACAGCGCCGAACCAAGCTGACGGGCGTCGCCCCGTACGACCAGCCGGGTGCGCTCGTCCGGACCGCCAACCGAGATCCCTCGGTCGGCTGCGACCACCGCCACCCGAGCCAGCACCTCGTCGACCACCTCGTCGAGGGCGACGTCGGTGGAAACGGCCGGCAGCCCAAACTCGATCTGGGTCAGCTCGAGCAGGTCGTCCACCGACCTCGCCAGGCGTTGGGCCTCACCCTCGATCCGGGTGGCGAAGCGCTGCGCAGTCGCCGGGTCCGGCTCATCGGCGAGCATCTCGGCCAGCAGGGCAACCGCCCCAACAGGTGTCTTGAGCTCGTGGGAGATGTTGGCCACGAAGTCTCGACGGACCGCCTCGGTGCGGGCCACGTCGGAGTCGTCCTGCACCACGGCGACCGCGCCGCCACCGTCGAGGGGAATGGCGGTGACGACGTGGCGCTCCAATGGAGGTCCGACGAGCTCTTCAACGCGCCGCACCCGAACACCGCCGGCGGCCTCGGTCAGGGCAGCGCGCAGGCTGCGCCCCACGAGTGCCGACTCGATGCGAGGCTCCAAGAGCGAGGCACCCGCCGGGTTGCGGACCTGCACGGCGCCCGTGTCATCACAGATCACGGCCGCCACCGGTAGCGCATCGACCACCCGCTGCAGTTCGAAGGGCCCAGCGGCGACCTGTGCGTTCGACAACTCGACCTCGAGTTGTCGAACGCACAGGTGTGCCAGCGTCAAAGTCCGGCGGGTCCGGCGCCACGCAACCGCCAGTGCCCCGGCACCGACGCCCAACAGCGCCACCAACACCATCGCGGCCGTGCTCACGCGTGAACGCTCAAGCTGGGGTGCTACCCGTCAGCTTCGCTGTTTTGGTTGGAGCTCGACCCTGCGGGCCCGTCGACGTCGGCAGCGGACGCCTCACTGCGTCGGGCAGCGCGCTCGGCACCCTTCTGCTCAGGCATCCAGCCGGTCACCATGTAGCGCACCCGCTCACCGATGTTGACCGCATGGTCACCGATGCGTTCGTAGTAACGCCCGATCAGGGCCAGCTGCACACCCTCCTGCAACGTCAAGCGCTCCTCGTCGTGGGCGGCAAAGATCTCAGCGATGTAGTCGCGGTGCAACGAGTCCAGCCGATCATCAAGATCATCCAGCGCCGCGGCCATCGGCGCATCGCCGTCGGCATAGGCCTGTATAGCCAACCGGTACAGCCGGGCCGCCTCCTCGCCCATCGAAGCGATCAGTCCCCGAAGACGTGGCGTGATCGTGATGCCGTAGATGCGTCGGGTGGCCTTGGCGATATTGACCGCCAAATCGCCCGACCGCTCGATCTCCGACACCATTCGGATAGCGGCCACGATCGCACGCATGTCGCCGGCCATCGGCTGTTGCAGCGCCAGCACCCGGTAGCACGACTCCTCAACCTCCACCATCAGCCCGTCGAGAATGTCGTCGTCGACGATGATCGCCTGGGCCTCGGCCAGATCGACCGCCAGCAACGTCTCCGTGGCCCTGGGAATGGTCTCGGTCACCAACGCCGCCATGGCGACGAGCTGATTGGTGATCTCATCCAGGTCGTCGTGGAAGGTTTTGCGGATGTCATGAGGGTCGACCACGTCGCTCATCATCGCACCTGTGTGTGGCTGACTCACCCGAACCGACCCGTGATGTAGTTCTCGGTGCGCTCATCGGACGGGTTGGAGAAGATCTTCTCCGTGTCGTCAAACTCCACCTGGATACCGGTTCGGCGGTCGGAGTCTTCGCTCACTTCGGTTGTGAAGAAGGCCGTTTTATCGCTCACCCGCGCCGCCTGCTGCATGTTGTGGGTGACGATCAGAATGGTGTACTCGTGCTGAAGTTCGCGCATCAGCTCCTCGATGCGGGCGGTGGCGATGGGGTCAAGCGCCGAACATGGTTCGTCCATCAGCACCACCTCAGGCTGGGATGCGATGGCCCTGGCGATGCACAACCGTTGTTGCTGGCCGCCGGACAGTCCCATCGCCGAGTCGCCCAGCCGATCCTTCACCTCGTCCCACAACGCCGCCTTGGTCAGGCTGGTCTGAACGATCTCTTCGAGGTCGGCCTTCTTGGCGCCACCCACCTTGGGGCCGTAGGCCACGTTGGCGTAGATCGACTTGGGGAAGGGGTTGGGCTTCTGGAACACCATGCCCACCCGACGCCGCACCTCCACCGGGTTAACCGCCGGGTCGTACAGGTCGACGCCCCGAAAATTGACGGAACCGGTCACCCGGGCACTGTCGATCAGGTCGTTCATGCGGTTGAAACAGCGCAGCACGGTACTTTTGCCGCAGCCGGAGGGACCAATGAACGCAGTGATCTCGCCGCTTCGAACGGTGAGGCCAACATCTCGCACAGCTTGGAACTCGCCGTAATACACCGACAGGTCCGACACCTCGAACACGGGGGCGGTCACGAGGTCAGGCATGAGGTGCAGATCCTTATCGACGACGGCGGTGGCGTTGGCACCTCCGAGAAATCGACGGCCGGTGCGACCTGCGGACGAGGTCGGTGGGGTCGTGGCCGCCGGTCGTACGCTCTTGGAATTCATTGGCGCTTCCTCTCAAAGTAGTTGCGAGCAAAGATCGCACCGGCGTTGGCCACCAACAACACCGCCATCAGCACGAGGATCACGGCGGCCGTTACGGCGGGCCAACCTTGGGACTCGGGTTTCCTCAGGGTTCCGTAGATCACCATCGGCAGTGCTGTGAACTTGCCGGTGAGCTGATCGGGGACGGTGCCGTAGGTGGGCAACAATCCGGTGATGGCGCCCACCATGAGCAGTGGGGCGGCCTCACCGATGGCCCTGGCGAACGACAGCACCGTGCCGGTGAGAATGCCCGGCGCCGCATAGGGCAGCACGTGGCTGCGGATGACCTCGGACCGGGTCGCCCCCACGCCGAATCCCGCCTCACGCAAGCTGCCCGGCACCGCCCGGATCGCCTCGGCCGAGGTGATGATGACGATGGGCAACACCAGGATGGCCATCGTCATCCCTGCGGCGATCAGCGTAGGACCGCCCGTGAACTGATACCACGCAGGGTTGGCCTTCCCGGCGCCGCCGAGGAGTTCCTTGAAAACGGCCAGCCCCAAGATGCCGTAGACGACCGACGGAACCCCGGCCAGGTTGCGGATGACCAGGTTCACCAGACGAGTGAACCTGGTGTCCCGTGCGTACTCCTCCAGATAGATCCCGGCGGCAAGCCCGATGGGGAAAGCCAAGACGGCCACGAACACGAGGATCCAGACCGTACCGATGATGCCTTGAGACACCCCGTAGGTGCCGGGCTGGCTCGACAACGTCCCACCGAGAAAGCCCATGAACCCTCGCTCGGCGAGGTAGGGCTGGGCCGCTATGACCACGTCGGCGAACAGCCACACGAGGAGGCCCATGACCACCAGGAGACATCCCGCCACCAAGCCCTTGAACACCAAGCCGGACACATCGATGCCGCCCCGGGTGATGGCCTGGCGCACCGCCTCGGCGGTGGCCTCGCGCTGGCGGCGGCGGGTGAATGCAATCGTCATGGCTACGTCCTTCTCAATAGCTCTGGCGGAAGCGGCGAACGAGCCGGTCGCCGATCAGGTTCAGCCCCAACGTGAACATGAACAGCACGAGGCCAACGACGTACAACGAGTTGACCGGGTTGAGCGTCACGCCGCTGCTGACGGCCACCGAATCCGACCCGGCAGCGAGGTTTGCCATGGCCGACGTCATCGTGACGCCACCACCAGCCGACGCCGGACCAAACGCCCGGGCCGAACCGTTGGCACCGCCGGCCACCAGGGTGACCAACATGGTCTCGCCCAGCGCTCGGCTGGCGCCGACGATGAGGGCTGCGGTGATGCCGGAGACCGCCGCCGGCAGCACGACCCGCACGGTGGTGACCGCCTTGCGGGCACCCAGGCCCACGCTGGCCTCCCGAAGCGAGTTCGGCACGGCCGACAAGGCGTCCTCGGTGACCGAGGCAACGATGGGGATCGTCAGGATGCCCACGCCGATGCCCGCCGCGAACAGCGTGTACTTCGAGTCGAGCACGCCCTCCAGTGCGGTGGGGTAGATCACCTGAAGGATGAAGAACGCCACAACCACCGACGGCAACCCGGCGAGAATCTCCACCGACGGCTTCAACCACCGGCGTACCCGCTTCGAGGCGTACTCGGAGAGATAGACCGCCGCTCCCACCCCGACAGGCGTGGCGACCGCCAGAGCGATGCCGGTGACCCACAGCGATCCCAGCAGCAGCGTCACCAGGTCATACCGGTTGCTGCGGGGGAACCAGCCCAGGGAACTGACCAGCGATGACCACTCCACCTGGGTCAGAAACCCGGCCGATCGGATGACCAGCACGGCCAGGATGGCGACGCTGATCACGATGCTGAGGGACGCAGCCGAGCCGACGCCGGCCTTCACCAGCGATTCGATGCGGTTGCGCTGCTTCGAGCCGGCCAGATCGGCCAACGTCAGCCCGGAGCTCATGACTTGGGGGCCCCGGCCTTGGCCTGGGTCCAGGTGGTGCGGGTGGCCTCGAGGTCGGCGTCGGTCAGCGGTACGTACCCCACCTCGGGAACGGCGGCCATGCCCTCATCGGACAGGTAGAAGTCGACAAAGTCGGACAGTGCCGCATTGTCGGCCAGCTTCTCGTTGTTCACGTAGATGAACAGCGGCCGGGCCAGGGGGTAGGTGCCATCTGCGACGGTCTCAGCCGACGGGGCCACACAGCCCTCACCGCCATCGACCTCGATCTCCCGCACGCCGGTCGCCTCTTCGGCAAAGGCAAAGCCCACCCAACCGAAGCTGGAATCCACGGACTGAAGCCCGGAGATGATCTCGTTGTCGTTGGCCAGGCCTCCGTAGTCCGGACGGATCTGCGCGTCCTCGGGGATGCCTCGCTCATCGGCGATGTCCTTGATCGCCAGCTCATAGAAGGAGTCGTAGGTGCCCGACTCGGTGCCCGGGGCGAAGATCTCAAGCGGTGCATCGGGCAGCTTGGATGTGGCGCCCTTGGCGGTGGCCTCGGACCAGGTCTTCACGCCCTCGGACTCGGGACCCACCAAGCCGTAGAGGTCATCGAAGGTCAGGCACTGCACCGAGTCGTTGGACGCGTTGGTCAACACCGTGATCGCATCATTGGCGATCCGCAGCTCGGTATAGGTCACGCCCCCCTCTTCGCAGGTGGCCTTTTCCTCGTCCTTGATGGCCCGGGAGGCGTCCGAAATGTCGGTCTCGCCGGCGCAGAACTTCTTGAAACCGTCGCCGGTTCCGGGGCCTTCAACGGAAGGCAACACGCCGCCGGACTCGGCGAAGAGCTCGCCGACTCGCACCGAGATGGGCTCGACGGTGGACGAGCCCGAGATGGCGATCTCGCCTTCGGCCGCTCCTTCGCCGCCGCCGCTATTGCTCGATCCGCTGCAACCACTGACGGCAAGGCCACCGGCCAGCGCAAGTGCTGCAAATCGAAAGGCTGGACGGGTTCGCTTCTTCACTCTCGTCTCCTCGGTGTCAGGTGGTGTTCCGCCAGATGTAGGACGGAATTCGTGGTGAGGAGACGAACGGTACGGAGGTGAGTTGACGCGCAGGTGCTGCCCAGGTGAACGCCAGCTGAACAGATGGCGAACCTTCGGGTGACAGCCTCAGCCCGGGTGGGTCAGGCCCGGGTGGGTCACTGCCGATTGGTTCATCACTCCCCCACCTCGATTCACTGCCGGTTGGCGCTCATTCGAGTTGGCTGCCGTCGGGGCGGGTGGTGTGCCAGCTGCCGGTCGGGGTGCGCTGGACTCGAAAACCCTTTTGCTTCCAGCGGTTGTGTTTGCCGCATAGCGGCGCTGAGTTTGCTTGTGTGGTTGGGCCGCCTTTGCCGTGTTCGTGGAGGTGGTCGATCTCGCAGCGGCTGGCGGGTGCGTGGCATCCGGGCCAGACGCAGTGG